>Ga0129307_1001285_pt1 | contig 28217 bp, 24 predicted proteins | sample P1105metagenome_FD_94437 | JGI IMG/M metagenome (GOLD analysis project Ga0129307, IMG submission 94437) | Capybara group fecal microbial communities from Wisconsin, USA - P1105 metagenome | ecosystem: Host-associated > Mammals > Digestive system > Large intestine > Fecal | place: USA: Wisconsin...
ATTTTTGGTTAAGGGCGACTTCAGAAATGAAGTGTTCAAAACCGTTCATATCGTTCAAGGCTACCTCTCAAGAGTGCCTGAACGAGTAGTTCGCATCAGAATCAAAGACGACAAAGGATTTATCACAATCAAAGGGAAGAACGTCGGCGCCACACGCTTCGAATGGGAAAAAGAGATACCCTTCGAAGAGGCTAAGAAACTTTTAGAGCTCTGCGAGCCTGGACTCGTCGACAAGACCCGACACCTGATTAAAAACACCGACGGCAAACACACATGGGAAGTGGATGTCTTCCATGGCAGCAAAGAAGGTATAGTTATTGCTGAGATTGAACTCGACGACGAGAATGAGCCTTTCGACAGACCATCATGGCTCGGCGAGGAAGTCACTGGCGATCGCAGATATTACAACTCCTCACTGTCAACTGCCAACTGATTAACTGCCAACTATTTTTTCATCACTTCAAAGCCTTTGCCGTAAACTCCCATCACGGTGTTAACGGATACGAATGCCTTCGGGTCTTCTTGTTTCACGATGCGAATGACAGGCTGGCACTCTGTTTTGCGCACGACGGCCATCAGGATGTCGCTGTCCTGTTTCGTATACCAACCGGTTCCACGGATCACTGTGACGCCACGATGAATCTCATTTCCGATTCTGTTGGCGATAACCTCAGGTTTTGATGAGAAAATAAACATCTGCACCGACTGTTTACTTCCTGTGAAGGCGAGGTCCATACAGTAGCTGCTCACGAAGTTTCCGACCAAACTGTAGATGATAAGCTCCACACGCTCAAGGATTTCCAAGTCCTGGAACACAAAGAACGAGCTTCCGATGATGACGAGGTTCATCGCCAGTGTGAAGCGACCGAGAGAGATATTACGGTATTTGTTGACCACCATGGTGATGATGTCGACGCCGCCGGTGCTGCCACCCGAAAGGAATATTATTCCGTTGGCGAAGCCACCGATGCCGCCTCCGATGATGGCTGCGAGGAATTTATCTGATATGACAGGCACATCGCCAATGATATTTTGCAACAGCGAGAAGAAGAACGCCATCACCGCTATGCAATAAATCGTCTTCACGCCGAATCTCCATCCTAAGATCTTGATAGAGAATATGATAAGGATAGCGTTTAGTGTGAAAATGGTATAACCTGTCGAGAGACCTGTCACCCAATATACGATGGTAGCGATACCGTTGACGCCGCCGCCCAACATATTATTCGGGATGAGAAAGGCTGTCCAGCCGAGTGCTATGATGAACAAACAGACGGTGATTACAGCGTAATTCTTGATTTCGATGAGGATGTTTGATGTTTTTTTCATGTTATTCTTGTTTTTTTACTTAACAAAAAAGACTTAAAACATTGTTTGCCAATATCTTAAGTCTCTATCTCTTTTCGTACCTGAGGCCGGGGTCGAACCGGCACGTCCACAATGGACACAGGATTTTAAGTCCGGCGCGTCTACCGATTCCGCCACTCAGGCACTTATATCTTAGAGCGGAAAACGAGACTCGAACTCGCGACCCCGACCTTGGCAAGGTCGTGCTCTACCAACTGAGCTATTTCCGCAAAAACTTCGTTTTTGCGGCTTTTCGTCGCGACTCGGAAAAACAAATCTTGATTTGTTTTTCGCTCGCTGCTCCGAAAAGTCCGCTTACGATTTGCAAGATTCTTAATTATTTGAAAGAACCCAGAGCGGAAAACGAGACTCGAACTCGCGACCCCGACCTTGGCAAGGTCGTGCTCTACCAACTGAGCTATTTCCGCTTAAAATTGCGGTGCAAAGATACGGCTTTTTTTAATACTGCCAACGTTTTTTTGAAAAAATTTTATAATAATTATAACTTGTTGATATTCAATAAAAATCACCGTTATTTCGACTGAAGCGAAGCGGAATGGAGAAATCTAAAACCCAATTTATGAGATTTCTCCACTCCCTACGGTTGGTCGAAATGACAATAGAGGTCTAATAATTCTTCAACATCTTCTTGATTTCATTGAGTTTCATCAGTGCTTCAACTGGAGTCAAGGTATCGATGTTGATATTAAGGATGTCGTCTTTGATTTGCAGCAGCAGTGGGTCATCGAGCTGGATGAAGCTGAGCTGCATATTGTCGATTTGCTTGCTTTCCTTGATGGCTTCGTCGAGATTATCGTGCGAATGTGACTTCTCGAGCATCGAGAGCAGTGCATCGGCCCTATCGATGACTTTACGAGGCATTCCTGCCATTGCCGCCACATGGATACCGAAGCTGTGCGCGCTGCCGCCTCTCTTGAGTTTTCTCAAAAAGACGACTTTGTTTCCCACTTCTTTCACTGTCACATGGTAGTTTTTAATCCTCTTGAACGACGCTTCCATCTCGTTAAGTTCATGATAGTGAGTGGCAAACATCACCTTGGCACGCATAGTCGGATGCTCATGGAGGTATTCCGTGATTGCCCAGGCGATGCTGATGCCGTCGTAGGTGCTGGTGCCTCGTCCGATCTCGTCAAGCAAGATCAAGCTACGGTTAGAGACGTTGTTCAAGATAGAAGCCGTCTCGTTCATCTCGACCATAAATGTAGACTCACCGGATGAGATATTGTCGCTTGCGCCGACGCGTGTGAATATCTTGTCGACCAAGCCGATACGGGCTGCGGTGGCTGGCACAAACGAGCCAATCTGCGCCAGCAGCACTATAAGTGCTGTCTGGCGCAGTAAGGCCGACTTACCAGACATATTCGGACCGGTAATAATTATGATCTGCTGTTTTTCTCTGTCAAGATAAACGTCGTTTGAGATATACTCCTCGCCCACCGGCATCATCTGCTCTATCACAGGATGTCTACCCTCCTTAATATCAATGACATACGAGTCATCGACAGTTGGCATGACATAGTTATTGTTCAAAGCGATGTAGCCGAAATTGACAAGGCAGTCGATTTTTGCCACCAGCGCGGCATCGAGCTGTATCGGAGCCACAAACTCGGCCGTGGCAGTGATAAGTTCGTTATAAACTTTATCTTCAATAATCTGAATTCTCTCTTCAGCACCTAGGATTTTCTGTTCGTATTCCTTCAGCTCCTCGGTGATATAACGCTCAGCATTCGCCAGTGTCTGCTTGCGAATCCATTCAGCAGGCACCTTGTCTTTATGCGTGTTGGTAACCTCAAGATAATAGCCGAACACATTGTTAAATCCCACTTTCAGCGAAGAAATGCCAGCAGCTTCCATCTCGCGATGTTGTATATTAATAAGGTAATCCTTACCTGAGCGTGAGAGGTTTCTCAAATCATCGAGTTCCTCATTAACGCCGTCAGCGATAAAGTTGCCTTTGGAAGTAATGGCGGGAGCATCGGGACGAATCTCTTTGCTGATTCTGTTTTTTATTGATTCACAAGGATTTAGCTGTTCTGCAAAAGCTTTTACCGAAGCATTGTCGCTTTCCTGACAGAGATTTCTAATCACCTTGATTTGTTCGAGAGCATGCGCGACTTGCAGGAGCTCGCGAGGGTTTACCCGAGCGAGCGACACTTTGGAGATAAGTCGTTCCAAATCACCGACTTGACGTATCGCATCCTGAAATTTTGCGATGACATCTCTGTTTTTATAGAAATAATCTACAACCTCATAGCGGGCCTGAATCTGCTCTTTGTTTTTCAGAGGCAGCGAGATTCAGCGGCGCAAAAGTCGCGAACCCATTGGCGACACCGTCTTGTCGACCACGTCGATGAGCGTTTTAGCGTTAGGATTCGGGGTGTTCAGAAGCTCGAGGTTACGGATTGTGAACTTGTCGAGCCACACAAACTGTCCCTGGTCGATTCGCGAAAGCGAGGTGATATAATCTATCTTATCGTGTTGAGTCTCATGTAGATAATGGATGGCAGCACCAGCCGCGACTATGCCTTTCGGGAAGTCGTCGACGCCAAATCCTTTCAGCGAGGTGGTGTTGAAATGACGTGTCAGGATATCTTTGGCATAATCGTCGGTAAACACCCAGTCGTCGAACACCGTCAGGAAATACTTATCGCCGAAAGTCTCAATAAAATCACGGCGTTTGTTGCGTTGGCAGAGCACCTCGGAAGGGTTAAAACTCTGCATCAGCTTGTCGATATATTCGTTGTTGCCTTGTGTGAGGTAAAACTCGCCTGTCGAAACATCGAGAAAGGCAATGCCGCTCTCGTTTTTCTCGAGGTGCACCGATGCCAGGAAGTTATTCTCTTTCTGCACCAGGACGTTGTCGTTATATGTCACGCCGGGAGTCACCAGCTCGACCACGCCGCGTTTCACCAGACCTTTCGTCGCCTTCGGATCTTCAAGTTGTTCACAAACAGCCACTTTCAAACCGGCACGCACCAGTTTCGGCAGATATGTGTCGAGGGCATGATGTGGAAAACCCGCCATCTCCGAGCCTTGAGCCGCACCATTGGAACGGCGTGTCAGAACGATACCCAAAATCCCTGAAGCCTTCACCGCATCCTCACCATATGTCTCATAAAAATCACCAACACGGAACAGCAGCATTGCCTCAGGATATTTTGCCTTGAAAGCATAATACTGCTTCATTAGTGGTGTATCGTTTGTATTTGCCATTTTTATTGAAAATTAACTTGAAGTTATTGATGCTAATAATGCACAAAAATACAATTTTTTCTTGAAACTTCAGCCGAAAATTTCACTATTTTTGCAAAAATTTTTCAAATATGCGCAAGCTGACGATGCCAGAGTTAAATCGCATGAATTTAACTGATTATCATAACGTTACAAAGATACCTGTTATCATTGTGCTTGATAACGTGCGTTCGATGGAGAATGTCGGATCGTTTTTCCGTACTGCCGACGCTTTCCGTATCGAGTCGATTTACCTTTGCGGAATAACAGCCCGTCCGCCGCATCGCGAGATTCACAAAACGGCTTTAGGTGCTGATGAAAGCGTCGATTGGAAGTATTTCGAGACTACGGCAGAGGCGTGCGAGCATCTGAAGGCGTCGGGCTACAGGATTTTCGCCGTTGAGCAGGTCGAAGGCAGCATCATGTTGAATGATTTTCAAACTCCGGAGAAATCTGCATATATATTTGGTAATGAGGTTGACGGTGTCGACGATGAGGCCCTAAAATACTGCGAGCAGGCGATAGAAATACCCCAAGAAGGGACCAAACATTCGCTAAATGTGTCAGTATCAGGGGGTATCGTGATGTACCATCTTTTCGAAAATTTGAAAAGATCCCACGCTTGTAGTCTATAATATATTGATTATCAATAGCTTATAGACTGTAGAACTTTTTTTTCTTGATTTATATTTTCCTATTAAAAATTTGTCTAATTTTGTACCGTGAAATACAAGGACAAAATTAGGTTTTAAAAAATTTATAATTATGAGTAAAATTACTTTCAAATCTTTGCTATTTGTAGTATTAGCAATCATCCCAATGACATTCTTCGGTCAGGAAAACAATGACACACAGAAGAAAGCCAAAACAAATTACTGGTTTATCGACGCTGATGCAGGTGGTGCATTCCTCGCCGGTGATAACGGTAACCTCAAATTCAACAGAATGAGATTCAACGGTCGCGTTGGCGGTGGTTATGCATTTGCTAAATGCTTAACAGCTTACGGTAAGGTCGGTTTCGGTACTCTTTCTGCAACAAAAGAGAATTTCTTCACAACAGACATGGTCAGCTATGTTTCATACGACTTGAACGTGTCTATTGACCTCATCAACCTCTTCAAGTACAAAGAAGGCAGAACATTGGCTATCAAACCTCACGTTGGTATCGGCCAGATGCAGTTCCAGGCAAGAACAGGTAACGCTCACTACGGATACCTCGGCTCATGGGCTACAGAAGAAGGTAAAGGTTTCGGCGGCAGAAAGATCGCTATGGAAGTCCCTATGGGTCTTGAAATTGAATGCAACGTTTCTCCAAGAGTTGCTCTCTATTTCGACTTGACAACTGCATACATTGACTCAGATAAGTTGGATGCAGTTCCTGCTGGCAAACACAAAGATTGGGTTTCAACAGGTAACTTCGGTCTTAGATACAAATTCAGAAAAGTCAACAAGCCAGCTGAACCAGTTGCAGCAGCAGAACCAGCAGTACTCGATTGCGAAGCATGCAAAGACGCTATCCAGCAGGCAGTGAAAGACGCTGTTGAGGAAGCTTTGAAAGACTATCAGCCAGCTCCAGTAGCAGCTCCAGCAGAAGAGAAAGCTGACGAAGCTGAAGTTCTCGAGAGATACTTCGAGGAAAAAGACATCCACCTCTCATTCAAAGTCGGTAAAGCTGAAGTTGAAAACACAAAAGCTAACAAAGACCAGGTGAAAGAAGTCAGCGACGAGATGGAAGCAGGTAGAGAGATCCACACAATCAAGACTATCGGCTACGCTTCACCAGAGGGTAACGAGAAACAGAATCAGACTCTCTCAGAGAACCGTGCAAAAGCTACAGCTGACTACATCCAGAAAGAACTCGGCGACAAAGCTGAAGGTATCCAATTCGATGCAAAAGGCATGGGTTCAGACTGGGACGGTTTCTTCAAAGCTCTCGATGAGTCAAACATCGCAAAGAAAGCTGAAATCGCTGAGACAATCAAAAACGCTGACGACCAGACAGCTGCTTTGAACCAGATGAAAGCTAAATATCCTGAGCTCAACAGCCTTCTGAACAGCCTCAGAAGAACTCAGGTTTACATCAACAAGTAATCTTAAGTTTCAGATATAAAAAAAGCCTCCGAAATTCGGAGGCTTTTTTTATAATACAAGTCGATGGACTCCTATGTCGTAAGGCTGGTTGATAGCATCCACCACCCTCTCGTAGTCCTTTCTGTTAGCGACAAAATCAATATTGTTGGTATCCAAAATCAAAATGCGCATATCGTTCTGCTGCTTTATGAAATCAAAATAACCTTGCTGCAGATGCTCGAGATACGAGTCGTCGATTTTCTGCTCGTAATCTCTTCCACGCTTGCGGATATTATGCTGCAGATGCTCCACATCGAGATAAAGATACACCATCAGCTCAGGCTTGGGGACATTTGCAAAAATGATGTTGAAAAACCTTGAAAACAGGTCATATTCATCGGGCTGCAGGTTCTCGCGCGAAAAGATCAGCGACTTTGCAACGTAATAATCCGATATTATGAAATCGTGAAAAAGGTCAAGATTGCCGAGTTTATCTTTCAGCTGCTGAAAACGCAGTGCGAGGAACGTCATCTCCACCTGGAAGGCATATTTGTCGGGTTCCTCGTAAAACTTGGCAAGAAACGGGTTCTTGTCGGGCTCATACTCCTCAAGAATGAGCTTGCCGTTGAAATCGCGCGAAATCATTGTCGACAACGTCGTCTTGCCGGCACCCATCGTACCTTCAATAGCCACGTAATTATATCTCATAACACATATTTATTAACAGTTCCTGAATCCTGACACTCGTCAAGAAGCTGCAGGCTTGTTTTTTTCAAGGTCGGATGCATGAAGTCTGGCGCGATATCACAGAGCGGCAGCAGGGTAAAACGACGCTGGTGAAGACGTGGGTGCGGTGCTGTGACCATCTGCGTATCAATCACTTTATCACCATAATAAAGAATATCGAGGTCGATAGGACGCGACACATAACCATCGTGAGGCATGCTGCGGTCGCGACCAAGCTCCTTCTCAATGTCGAGCAGCGACTGCATCAGCTCGTCGGGCGATAACGATGTGACTATCTTCACCACCTGATTCAAAAACCAATGCTCCGCCTTAAAACCCCAAGGCTCAGATTCGTATAGACCCGATTGGGCGACAATCTCGCCACATCTCTCTCCAATCATCACACATGCCTGATGTACAAGGAGTTCACGATCGCCAAGATTTGAGCCTAACAAAACGAAAACCGATTCCGAAGCCATGAAAAAAAATTTGCCTAACAACATGCAAATATAATGAAAGAAATCGTATCTTTGAAAAAAATTTTAAACAATGAAACAGTTCTTTAAATTTATGTTTGCATCGTGCTTGGGATCAGCGCTAATGCTAATAATTACGCTGATTGTGTTGATTTGGACAGTCGGTTCAAGCACGAACAACAACGTAAGCCTGAAGCCGAAATCAGTGCTTTATATGAACTTGAATTATAGCATTCCGGAAAGAACGACACAGGACGACATCACTGCGACCTTGATGAACTTACGTGACCTGGAAGGCGATTATTCAGGCTTAAACGACATTATTGCCAACATTGATTACGCTAAAAACGACCCTAACATCAGCGGTATATTCCTTGAGCTGTCGTCGGTAGGCACTACAACGGCCAATCTGGAAGAACTGAGAAAACATATCGTGAGTTTCAGAGAATCAGGAAAATTTGTCATCACTTATGGAGAGACTATGGCTCAAAACGCCTATTATCTCGCAACAGCCGGCGATGAGATTTACCTCAACCCTGACGGCATGCTCGACATCCACGGAATGGCTTCACAGATCATGTTCTACAAGCATCTGTTGGATAAACTCGACATCGAGATGCAGATTATCAGAGGTCCGAACAACAAGTTCAAGAGTGCCGTTGAGCCTTATTTCCTTGATAAGATGAGCCCTGCCAACCGCGAGCAGATGACCAAGTTGCTCAACACAATGTGGTCGAAGATTGTGAGCGACATCAGCGTTGCAAGAAATATAGATACAAAGAAAATCAACGAGTTAGCTGATAATTTATCTCTCACTTTCGATGCAAAGGTAGCTCTTGACGAAGGCTTCGTCGACGGGCTTGCGTACAGAGACGAGATCATCGCTCGCATCAAATACCTTGCAGGCATTGAGAAAACTGGAAAAATCAACGTTATAAACAACGCCCAATATGTCAACGTACGCCCACAGCCTAAGGCTAAAGCCAATAAAATCGCCGTCATCTATGCCAATGGACAGATTTTCGACGGCGAAGGTGACGACGAGACCATCGGCTCTATCACATTGTCGAAAGCTATCCGTGAGGCTCGCGAAAACAGAAAGGTGAAAGCCATTGTGATGCGCGTGAACTCACCAGGTGGCAGCGCTCTGGCATCTGAGGTGATACGTCGTGAGGTTGAGTTGGCAAAAGCTGAGAAACCGTTTATCATCTCAATGGGAGGCTACGCGGCATCAGGCGGTTACTGGATCTCGACAGAAGGCGACTACATCTTCGCAGACCCTACCACTTTAACTGGTTCTATCGGTGTTTTCGGCACGTTCCCTAACGCGAAAAAATTCCTCAATGACAAGGTCGGTCTGACATTCGACGTTGTAAAAACCAACGATAACGCTGATTTCGGCAGTATCACCGAGCCTCTGACACCATATCAGAAAGCGATGTTGCAGAAATATGTCGGTAACACTTACAACGACTTCACGGCATTGGTGGCTCGCACACGCGGATTGCGCCAGAGCTACGTCGACTCAATCGGACAAGGAAGAGTCTGGGCTGGAGCCGATGCTTTGCAGCTCGGCCTCGTCGATGAGTTAGGCGGCCTCGATAAAGCCATAGCATACGCTGCCCAGAAAGCCAATCTCACGGATTATTCAATAAAAGATTATCCGAAACAGATGGACCTGATGGATATGTTTATGAGCGGAAATATCCCAGAACCATATACCAAGTCATTGATTAAACGTAAATTAGGAAAGAATTACACGTATCTTGAGACAGTCGAAAACATCTCAAGACTCGACGGCATTCAGGCTTTGATGCCATTTATGATTGTGGAATAGAATAAAATGACACCAGAACAATTCGAAGATATTAGATCATATACAGATGAAGAGATTCCAGCAGCAATGGAATACTTCGTCAACGATGAGACATCGATTTCTTTAGCCAGACTTGTACTTCCCGACAAATCGGACGATGAAATCAAAGATTTGTTGAGAAGCATTAAGACCACTGATGAGTTTCAGCGCACCATGATGACACGTTTCGTCAGACTGATAACATCGACGACGATGAAAGGCGTTGACACTCAAGGCTTTAATTATCTTGAGAAAAACAAAGCGTATCTTTTTACCGGCAACCATCGCGACATAACACTCGACGCGTTCATTCTGCAGATGTATATGTACGAAAACGGGCTTGATACCTGTAACATCTCATTTGGCGACAACCTCATTTTGAACAAAACCATAGAGGTTTTCAGCAAGTCGAACAAGATGTTTAAAGTGCTCAGGTCGCAGAACGTCAGAGAGTTAGCTCAAAACTCACAGCATCTCTCAGATTACATCAGATATCTCATCAGAGAGAACAAATCGGTGTGGATTGCGCAGCGCAACGGAAGGACCAAGGACGGAAACGACAAGACCGATCACGGATTGATTAGTATGTTTATGATGTCAGGCGACAGGACAAACCTCGTTTCTAACCTTGTGGAGCTGAATATCACCCCTATCTCGACATCGTATGAATACGAGCCTTGCGCTATGATGAAAGCACGCGAGAGTTACCTCAAAGAACGTGACGGCGTTTACGTGAAAAAGCCGATGGAAGACATGGACAGCATTGTTTCAGGCATCAAAAAGAAGAAAGGCACGATGAACATAGCCATCTGTCCTACAATCACTTACGATGAGCTGAAGCAGTATGAAGGCGCCGACAAGCACGAGATCATAAAAGCTGTCGCCGATATGATCGACGAGAGAATTTACGCCAACTATCGTTTGTATCCTAACAATTACATTGCATACGACTGGTTATCAGGCACTTCCACGTTTAAAAAGTATTACACTCAAGACGACAAAGACGTCTTCAAAGCATATTGCGACAAGATTTTCTCGAAGCTTTATGAAGAGCTAGGAAGCGAAGCAGAGCCACGATTTACGGAGATTTTATTAGGAATTTATGCGATTCCGGTAAAAAATAAATTTTTTACAACCAAATAATGGATTGCCCTAAAGGGCAAGAAATCTTAAAAAAATCTAAAAAAATACTTGGAAGAAAATATTTAAGATTTTTTAAATAGATTTTCTAAAGATTTTGAGCCGAAGGCGACCGAAAAATTAGATAGCGAGTTCTCCCCATTTGTCGATTAAATACTGCAAATCTTCTTTCTTTTTGCCGTAATTCCAATAGAAGTTGTCATCGACAGTGACTTCGGGATGTGCGGCCGGATTTGCCATTATCTCGTCGAGAGTGGCGAGTTCCTTCTCGAGAGCGTCTATCTGCTCCTCAAGCTTCTTGACTTCCTTTTCGACGCGGCGTTTCTCACGGTCGTCGGCTTTCTTTGCCTCGTAATCGATTTTATTCTGGGAAACGGCTGGTGCCTGTTGCTGTTGTACCTTCTGCTGACGGTTCAAATCGTCGAGTTCCTTGAGGCGTTTCTCTTCGAGGAAATCGTAGATATCACCGATATATTCCTTGATATGAGGCTTCTTAAACTCATAAACCTTCGTCGTCAGACCTTGGAGGAAGTCACGGTCGTGGGAGACCACGATGAGAGTGCCGTCGAACTGCAGCAATGCCGACTTCAGGATGTCTTTCGAGAGCATGTCGAGGTGGTTTGTAGGCTCGTCGAGCACCAGCAGATTCGTCGGGAATAGCAGCATCTTAGCCAATGACAGACGTGCTTTTTCGCCACCCGAGAGCACCTTCACCTTCTTGTCGATGGTCTCGCCGCTGAAAAGGAAAGCGCCGAGCAGCGACTTCACTTTCACGCGCATGTCGCCAGTAGCCACATTGTCCAACGTCTCAAACACCGTCTTCTCCGGGTCGAGCATATCCTGTTGATTCTGAGCGTAATAGCCAATCTTCACCTCATGGCCGAGCTTCACCTCGCCGGTGTGGTCGAGCACACCGCAGATAATCTTCGCCAAGGTGGATTTTCCTTCGCCATTGCGGCCCACGAAAGCTATCTTTTCCCCTCTCGGGATAAGCAAATTGATATCGTTAAGAATGTTTTTCTCGCCATACGACTTCGACACATGGTTCAGCTCCAATGTCACCTTGCCGGAATGTGGCGCAGGCGGGAACTTAAAGTGCATCACCGACTTGTCGCGGTCGTCTATCTCCACCATGTCCATCTTCTCGAGCTGTTTCACACGCGACTGCACCTGTTTCGCCTTTGTTGCTTTATATCTGAAGCGCTCAATAAACGCCTCTATCTCCTTGATTTCACGCTGCTGGTTGTCGAACGCCGCCTTCTGCATGTCGATACGTTCTTCACGACGCTCCACGAATTCAGTGTAGGCACATTTGTAGTCATAAATCTTACCACCCGAGATCTCTATTGTTCGAATCGTTATATGGTCGAGGAAGGCGCGGTCGTGCGACACCATGAAGATGGCGCCGTAATAGTTCTTCAGATAGCCTTCGAGCCATTGTATTGACTCGATGTCGAGGTGGTTGGTAGGCTCGTCGAGAAGCAGCAGTTTCGGCTTACGCAGCAATATCTTGGCAAGCTCCACACGCATCTGCCAGCCGTTGCTGAACTCGTTCATCTCACGCAGCATATCCTCATGGTCGAAGCCGAGTCCGACGAGGATTCGTTCAGCCTCACCTTCTGCCGAGTGACCTCCGATGAGGGTAAGGCGCTCGTTGAGAGCACTCATGCGCTCGCAGAGCTTCTGATAGCTATCGCTTTCATAGTCAGTGCGCTGCGCAAGCTCATCCTGCAGCTGAGCCAGTTTCTTTTCTATCTGATGAAACTCCTCGAAAGCCGTCATCGTCTCTTCGAGAACGGTCTTGGTGGAGTGTATATTCTTTTCCTGAGGCAGGTAGCCGATTGTGACGTCGTCTGACATCACCACGTTGCCGTGCGAAGGTTGTTCGAGACCTGCTATAATGCGTATCAGCGTGGTTTTTCCGGCACCGTTCTTACCCACAAGACCGATGCGGTCCTTCTCACGAATCATGAAGTTGATGTCGGTGAAAAGGTCCTGACCTGTGAAATGTATGCTAAGATTCTGTATCGAGATCATTGCACCACTATTTTTTTAAGCGCCGAATGACCGTTTCCGTCGACGATATTCATAAAATACAAGCCGTTGGTGAACCCGCTGACGTCTATTGCCGGTTGTTCTTCATCTTGAACTGAAACTGTCAAAACCAGCTGTCCGACAGCGTTATACATATATACGACATCAAGATTCTCACCTTTTATGTTAACCGTCGTTGTGGCGGGGTTAGGATAAACATTGACCAAAACTGTATATTCGTTTTCGTCCACGCTCCAATGCGGATCCCATATTTTATTGGCGAATTCCGGATAATCGACGAATGGGTTTCTGTTGCGCTGGATGTTATAAACGGCATTGTTTCTGTTGATTTCCTTAGCATCTACGGGGTCTTCCTCGTGCCAGCGCAGCAGCATCGTCATTGCCCAGTCTTTTATCGCCGATTTCGTCGTCATCTCGGAGTTGTCCCAGCTGCCGTCTTCCTGATAGTAGCGTACGCTTACGTACATCATGGCGCGGGCGATGTCGCCTTTGTATTCGTCGATTGGCTCGAACACCGTGCCGCTGTATCCGCTTATTACATTAGGGCCGAGTTTGCTGCCGTTTCGCGATGTCCACGAGGCGTTTCTAACCTCGCCGAAGGCATAGTTGTCGCGTTTGTTATTGACCCATCCATCGGTAGGATACACATGATGGAGGTCGGTCTTCTCAGTGCCGTCGTTGTTGGTCCACGACTGAGGCCAGAGATGCTCACGGTTGTAGCAGTCGCCTTCGCCGTTGTAGCTGCCGCATTGGTCGGCACCGAGAGTGAAGTTATATGGTGGATTACCGTCAGGCACGTCGGAATAGATATCCCAAACATAATTTGTGCCAGGTTTTTTATCAGTTTGATAATATGCGTTCCACAGTCCGCTATAGCCTACGTGGTCGTCGTTCTTGATAATGCCATGCAGCTTGGCTTTCAGGGCGTTTCCGGTGAGGTTTTCGGTGCCGTTGTAATACCCTTGCGGCTGGGCATGAAGCGTGGCAGCGGCGACTAAAAAAACTAAATATATATATAACTTCTTCATAATTCAAGATTCAAAAACTAATACTAAGACAACATTGTCTCGCAGCGGTCAATGATATTGTTTGCGAGGCGGAAACCCGTGTCGCACACGCCTTTTGCTTGATTTCCATCGTAATTCATATAAAGATGCATCACATCATAGCCGTCATTCATAAGAGCGAGCAGTTTCCTGTCGCGTTTCCCGACGGCTTCCTGATAGTCTTTGATATCGACTCGTGTCCGGCGGTCTTTACGCACATGAAAGACGGCGTCAAGGGCCATCAGGACACCCAGCCAGAGGTAGTTTCCTGCCGCTCTCACATATTTTTCGTCGTCATAACGGCTCAACTCGACGTTCAACTCGCCGTTTTCATCCAAAGTCTTGCGGGCGTTCTCCACATAACGTCGAGCTTCTGCTATCGGATCTTTTTGTTTCATATCTTTTACTTTTTAATTCCCAAACATAAAACATTTTCGTTGCAAAGGTATAACTAAATATCGAAAGAGAGTCCATTATTTGGCAAAAAAATGCAGTTTTAATAATTTTTAACACAATTTGCAAAATTATGCAAAAAAACTTAAAAAATTTTAACAATTTAGAGGTGGTTATGCGATGGGATAACAAAAAAGCCCCGGTGCTTTTGAAAAACACCGGAACTTTTGTTTTTTTTACACGCCCTGCCCGTCTTATTGGCAAGGGTAAATTCTGCTCTCCGCGAAGACCAGACGCACCGAGTACCCGCGGCAACGGCCGTCGTAGCTCGATGGATTGACATAGGCCGAATTGAAGTACACGCGGTACGCGTAGTAGCTATAGCTGTAAGTGCTCGACCAGTAGCCCCCGTAGGAACCGACACCGCTGACCGAAGAACCATTCCGGTAGCCTGCGGCAGGCAAAAACACACAACCCGCAGCTTCGAGAGTCGCCCAATCAGAAGGGTCTATTGTGTTACCTGTAAATGCGGCTCCTGTTGTATTGTAATTGTTCAGTGAATATTTGTCATCGCTCCAGTTGTCGGGAAGCAGTATGACTCCAGCCATGCCGCACACTTTTGCTTTTGCGTATCTATGACCAGAAGTGGTGCTTCTTTCGTTGAACACATGCACCCACTCTTCTTCTGTGAGGACACGCCATGCGTGGTTGCCGCCACCCTCTATTGTATTTCATAGAATAACTAAGCGTCAATTTGTTTTTCAGAGCGCAAAAATACAATAAAATTCTATTGATTAATAAAAAAAAGATATGAAAAGGGCGTTAAAAAATTGCCACAAAGCCTGTAGCCAGAATTGCCAGTGCTGCCAGCACATTCAAAAGGCTGTTAACCAATAATTTCGCAGGTGAGAATTTCGTTCCGATGCCGATCAGTCCCCAGATGAGGGAGATGCCGACAATATAAAGAGGTGTGACGGCTCCGAATAATGGTAAGAAAGCCTCGCTTGCTATCAAGCCCGCTATCAGGGCGTTGACGCCCAAGGCGATGGCGAGGATTATCAGCTGTCGAGGTTTGTCGATAAGGAAAAGGTTCTTTCCGCTTTTGATTTTCAGTGTGTCCATCATCATCCTGAAGGTTATCATGAAACAGATGATGATAGTGATGACCTTGGCATAGCCCGCGAATTTGTACATAAACGTGCCGCCGAGCAGCGAGCCGAGCCAATACATCAGCCCCTGCCCTGCCGCCAACGCGCACACAAACAGCATATTGCGCCACCAACCGTTTTTCTTTTCGATGTTGAAGGCGGTGGAGGCGACGCAGACGCAGAATGTTAGGGCTATGACGAAAACGTAATTCATTTTAATAATACGTAGAGACGCCATATTATGACGTCTCTACAATATGAATTTTAAATTATTTCAAACGTTTGAACTGGCAGGTGAAGTGGCGCATGAGCTCAGCTTCCCATGTGATTTCCAAACCACGTTTGATGGTGTTACGACGGTCGTATACGTTCTTCAGAGCGGCTGCGATGACGTCCATGTGGTTGTTGGTGTAAACACGGCGTGGGATGCAGAGACGCACGAAGTCGTTGCCACCGAAACGGTTTTGGCGTGTGACAGGGTCACGGTCGGCGAGGACGTAACCGATTTCGCAAGCGCGGATACCAGCTTCGAGGTAGAGCTCGCATGTCAGAGTCTGTGCCGGGAACTCTTCCTTAGGGATGTTGGTCAGGACCTTGTCGGCGTCGACGAAGATGGCGTGACCGCCAGCAGGACGCTGGTAAGGGATGCCGTATTCATCGAGTTTTGCAGCGAGGTAGTGGACCTGTTTGATACGTGTCTCAACCATGTCGAATTCGATGTTTTCCTTCAAACCGACGGCGAGGGCGTCCATATCACGGCCGTTCATACCACCGTATGTGAGGAAGCCTTCGAACGGGATGCAGAACAACTTGGCACCTTCGTACCATTCTTTCTTATTTGTAGCGATGAAGCCGCCCATGTTGACGAGAGCGTCTTTCTTTGCTGACATTGTCATTGCATCGGCGTATGAGTACATCTCCTTGGCGATCTCGCGGAGGGTCTTGTTCTCATAACCTTTTTCACGTGTCTTGATGAAGTAGCAGTTCTCGATGAAACGAGCGCTGTCGACGACTACCGGCACGCCATATTTGTGGCAGAGTTCGCATGTCTCGCGGACGTTCTGCATTGACACTGGCTGACCACCGACAGTGTTGTTAGTCACTGTGAGGACCATGAAAGGCACGTTGCCTTTGTTCTCTTTCAACACTTTCTCGAGTTTCTCGAGGCTGACGTTACCTTTGAAAGGCACTTCGAGCTGTGTGTCGTAAGCCTCAGGCACTGTGACGTCGATAGCGAATGCCTTACGGCTCTCGATATGACCCTTTGTGGTGTCGAAGTGAGCGTTGCCCGGGATGACCATACCTGGCTTCACGAGGTAGCTGAACAGCACGTTCTCGGCTGCACGGCCCTGGTGTGTAGGGATGACATATTCAAAACCTGTGAGTTCGGTGATGGTGTCTTTCATGTGATAAAATGAGCGTGCGCCGCCGTAGCTCTCGTCGCCCATCATCATCGCACTCCACTGACGGTCGCTCATTGCGCCTGTGCCAGAGTCGGTGAGAAGGTCGATGTACACATAGTCGCTCTTCAGCATGAAGATGTTGTTGTGGGCTTCTTCGAGCCATTTTTCACGTTGTTCACGAGTGGATTTCTTAATGGGTTCAACCATCTTGATTTTCCACGCTTCTGCAAATGGTAATTCCATAATTTTATTTTTTAAATTTATAATTTTCTAAAAGGTTTGCAAAAGTACGATTTATTTTTTGAATGGCAAAATTCTTTAGCTAATTTTTTACACATTTTTCCCTGATAATATTTTTTCCGCTTCAAAAGCGTTTTTTGTCGTTTCAAAATATTTTTTTGGTTGAACTTTATGAAAATAAATTATCTTTGCACTTGATTAAAAAAGTGTAAAAAACGATGAAACGAGCAGCATTTTTAAGATTTATGGCTTTAGCCGCCTTTATCTTGTCGACGATGTCGGCTATGGCACAGTTCCCACCTGGTGGCGGCGGTCCACCTCCTGGAGGAAGACCACCTGGAGGACGCCCTCCTTTCGGCGACAGACAGTTTAACCAGAACGTTCAGCCACCTACCACAAAGCAGAAGAAAAAGGTGCGCGAGGGCGATACTTTCATCGTGTCAGGCTTGCTTCTCGACAAGAAGACGAGCGAGCCGCTGCCTTTCGTCAACCTCACCATCCTCGACTCCATCGACAGCACCTTCGTGAAGGGCGGAATCACCAATGGTGACGGTATCTTCCAGCTTACCGACGTCCCGCAGGGTTCGTTTTTGCTGCGCGTTACAGCTATAGGATATGAGACGTACATGCATCCGTTTACCGTGACAAACAACACCGATTTGGGCACGTTACGGTTGAGTGAGGGCGCGATAACCCTCGATGCCGTGGTCGTCACCGCCGAGAGGCCGCTTTATGCTATGGAAGGCGAGAAACTCATCTACAACGTGAGTGAGGACCCGTCGATACAGACAGGCACAACCGAAGACGCTCTTCAGAACGCACCGGGCGTGGAGGTCGACGTGGAAGGTAACATCACGCTTCGAGGTGTGTCAAGCGTCGAGATCTGGATCAACGATAAGCCTTCGAAACTCACCGAAGAGAACCTCAAGACGTATCTGCAGACCTTGCCGGCCAACGCTATCGCCCGTATCGAGACAATCACCAACCCGTCGGCGAAATATGCCACCGACGCGGAAGCCGTCATCAATATCGTCACCTCTACACATATCAAGAGCAACCAGTTTGTGAGCTTCGGCGTGAACGGTTCCAACCAGCCTTTCATCTCACCTTGGGTGAGCTATATGTGGAAAAAAGAGAAGTTGAGCATCAACATCTTTGCAGCAGGACGTTACAGCGACCGCGACAACACCAGCGACGAATGGCAGCTGAGCCGTCGTGACGCTGAGACTCCAGGCGAATACGAAATCACCTGGGCTGACACTACGAAACAGGCAAGCCGTAACCGCAACTACAGCGGTAACCTATTCATGAACATTGACTATGAAATCGACACTTCGAGCAACATCTCTGTCGACGCAGGCGGTTTCTACAACCACAACGACACCAAGATGACACGTTTGCAACGTCAGACATATTATTACCTCGACAGCATCCCGCAATATTCGGAGCTTTTAATCGACACCACACGCGATAAGACCACGGCTAACAGCTTGTTCGGTCATATCGGAGCCGACTACACCAAGAAATTCGATAATTTCGGGCATAACCTGCGCATCAGCGTCAACTCACGTATATCGCACAATGCCAATGAGGAATGGTATAACCGTTATTATGACACCTACACCGACCTCAACGAGCACCGTTACATGCTCACCGACCAAAACAACTACAGCATCAGCCTCGATGCACGCTACAACCGTCCTTACAGCCGTGACGGTGAGCTGAGCTATGGCTTGCGTGCCGATCATCAGAACACAGACAACGTTTACAACCGTTATAACGACACTCTCGCCACTGTCATCGATGAGTTGCGTGCCTATCATTTCAAAGGACAGGAATCAAGTATCAATGCTGATGTCAACTGGACACACCGTTGGGGTGGTTTCACCTTGAGTGCCGGACTCGGCGCGGGCACCGACCGCTCGTATTACAACTACATCAGCGAGATGCCGTTTGCCGACGACAGCACCTTGTATTACTTCACGGTACGTCCATCGGTGCATCTCACCTACCGCACTCAGAACATGCACAACATCAAGCTCAACTACACGATGAGGATGTCGCATCCTGACGAGTCACAGGTCAGCAGCTACAGACGATATGGCGAAAACAGCTATTCAACAGGTAATCCTAACTTGAAAAACGGATTCACCCACAACATGGAAGCCGGATGGCAGAAGTTCTTCAACCGTTTCGGCAATGTCGGTTTGGAAGCCTACGGACGTCTGAGCACCAATGAGATAAGCAACCTCACCGACTCGGAATACGACGAGTATCTCGACCGCGTGGTAAGTTATACTGTGCCTTATAACCTGGGCAACTCATGGCGTTACGGAACCTCGCTCAACATGACATACCGCCCGACGGGATTCTTCAACGTGAGAATGTACGCCAACCTATACAACTATGGCTATCACATGGAATATAACCGCGACGGCGTGCATCAGATCGATGAAAATGAAAAATGGTCATGGAGCGTGCGCGTCAACGCGTGGATGAAGTTCTTCAACCAGTATCAGTTTACCGTATCGGCATTCTACAACTCCCCTACCATCAGCTTGATGAGCGAGCGTAAGGCACGTTATTCGCTGAATATGGGAGTGCGCAGCGACTTCTTCAAACGTAAGATGTCGGTATATGTCAATGTGCAGGATATCTTCAACTGGGGTGCAAAAATCGGCTCCGGTTCAAGCAACACCAACCCATACTATCTTACCGACAACACAAACAAAATGCTCAACAGCCGTTACATCTCTGTCGGCGTGACATTCCGTTTCGGTAAGATGGAACTCGAAAGAAGTGCTAAAGAAGGATCAAGCGAATCTGGCGACAGCCTCGAATAGGTGGTTATTTTCCAATTCTTGCTTCAACCACGTTGACCACGTAGTCACCGAGTTTCTCGCAGTCGGTGACGAGGTCGGAGAACATTGTGCCGACGGCGTAGTCGTATTTCAGCTCGTTGACGTTGCGGATGTTCTCGTTTTTCAGCATCTGACGCATAGCGTTGATTTCATCTTCAAGACGGAACGACTCGTTGACTTCATGTTCCGAGCGGTATCCTGTCATGATAAGGTTCATATTGCCGAGTGCATCGTCGCACAGTTTCATCAATTCATGCAAGGTCTTTTTCTGCCATTGTGTAAATTTCAATCCCGACTCCATCTTGCGACGCATCGTCCTTGCGAGGTTATAGCACGAGTCGCCGACGCTCTCCAGCTCGCTGATCTCGCGCATCATCTGACGAATCTTCACTTTCGTATCATCGCTGAGATGGTCGTAGCTCACCTGTTCAAGATATTTGGCAATCTCAATCTCAATTTGGTCGGAGACAGCTTCTTTATTTTCAATAATGGCAAATAGTTCAGCGAATTTGCTGTCGTTTCTCTCATCAAGCAAGGTCCTCACCTTGGCAAACATATCCTGAACGAAGACCCCGAATGTGGCGGTCTCTTTCTCTGCCTGCAGCACTGCTATTTCTGGTGTCTGCACGAGTCCGTTGCCGATATATTTCAGTCTGACGGTTTCTATTTCAGCCTCTGGTTTGTCTTTGATAGCCCAGCACACGATCTTCTCGATTTGCGGGATGAATCCGATGAGGATGGCGGTGTTGGTGACATTGAAACAGGTATGGAACATAGCGAGCACCACGCTCAGTCTGGCAGGGTCTGACACACCTTGTTCGTAGCCTACAATCGAGCACACCATATCGATGAACGGATGCAGCACTATTATCATCCAGATGACTCCGAAGACGTTGAAGAACATGTGGGCGAAAGCTGCCCGACGTGCCTGTGTAGATGCTGTGAGTGCCGCCAAGTTCGATGTCACGGTTGTTCCGATGTTCTCGCCCATCACCAGTGCGATGCCTTGGTATATCGGGAGCGCGCCGCTTGAGCAGAGAATCATGGTGATAGCCATCACGGCAGCCGACGACTGCACACACATCGTGAGGATACTTCCTATGAGCAGGAAGAGCAGCGTGGTCCAGATGCTGTCGGGGTTGAATGACTGAAAAAAACCGAGCACAGCCTCGTTCTCGCCGAGGTTCATCTGCACGCCCGTCGCACGTAAGGTGCCGAGACCGAGGAACATAAACGCAAGGCCAAAGAGGAACTCACCGAAGGTGGCACGACGTTTTTTATAGATTAGAATCATGCCTATGATGAAGGCGGGCCACACCACATCGGTAACGTTGAACGAGAAGCCGGCCGACATGATCCAAGCGGTGAGGGTCGTTCCTATATTGGCACCCATAATCACCGAGATAGCCTGTCCCAACGTAAGAAGCGAGGCATTGACAAACGACACCGTCATCACCGTGGTAGCTGTCGAGCTCTGCACCGCCGCCGTCACCAGGACACCAGTGAGCATGCCTGTGAAACGGTTTGTCGTCATCTTGCCGAGAATATGGCGCAGCTGAGGTCCTGCGAGCTTTTGTAGAGCCTCGCTCATCGACTTCATACCGAAAATAAGAAGTCCCAGCGAGCCTAATATCGTGAAAATCAACATTAAAAAGCTTGGCGATGTGTCCATTTTCTAAAACTTGAAGGGTGTAATTTTTAGAGTGCAAAAATAAACATAATTTTAAAACTTTTCAAAAATTTTATATACTTTTGCACCGCGTAAAAAATTATTAAAAAAAATAAATTTTCAAATGAAAAAATTCCTTTTAACTATTGCGACTATGGCTATTATCGCTACAGGATGCCAGCACAAGGCCGTCAAGACCTCGGGCATCGACATCAACAATCTCGACACCACTGCACGTCTGCAGGACGATTTCTATCAGTATGCTTGCGGCGGCTGGATGAAAAACAACCCTCTCGACGCTGAGCACTCACGCTACGGTGCTTTCGACGTGCTCGCCGAGAATGCTCAGAAAGACTTGCGCGACATCATCGAGACCGTCAGCAAAAACGACAACCCTAAAGGTTCGATAGCCGATAAGATCGCCACTTTCTACAACATAGGTATGGACAGTGTGCGTCTGCAGGAGCAGGGTGCCGCACCACTCATGCCTTATCTTGAAAAAATCAACGGCATCAAGACACGCGAGGATGTGTGGAATGCCTTGCTCGAGATGCACCGCAGCGGTGGCTTCACTCTCTTCGCAGTGTTCGGCGAGGCCGACACCGACGACGCCAACATGTGCATCGCCTGGGCTTACCAGAGCGGACTCGGCCTCGGTGACCGCGACTACTACCTCACCGATGAGGGCAACAACGTCAACATCCGCAAGGGCTACGTCGACTTGATGACCAAAGAATTCGGCATGGCAGGCTTCGACAAAATGACAGGCATCAAACCTGACGAGCTCGCCAAGATGGTGATGAGCTTCGAGACACGTCTCGCCAAGGCACAGAACACACGCCTCGAGAACCGTGACCCACAGGCTACTTTCAACCGTTTCACCGTGGATGAAGCTATGAAGCTGACTCCAAACATCAACTGGAAGAACTACTTCGAGACGATGGGCATCCTCGATGGCATGCAGAGCTTCAACATCGCTCAGCCTAAGTATTTCAAAGAGGTTAACGCAACGCTCGGCGATACCGACATCAACGTCTTCAAGGCATATTTCGCATGGAACGCCATCAACGGAGCCGCCAGCTACCTCAGCGACGACTTTATTGAGACACAATTCGACTTCTACGGCAGACTTCTCAGCGGTCGCGAGCAGAACCGTCCACGTTGGAAACGTGTCACTGCCACCGTCGACGGCGCTATGGGTGAGGCTCTCGGACAGCTTTACGTAGAGAAATATTTCCCGGCAGAGGCTAAGACCCGCATGGAGACATTGGTGCAGAACCTCGTCACAGCCCTCGGACAGCGTATCGACATGGCTGAATGGATGACCGAAGCCACCAAGACCAACGCACACGAGAAACTCGGCACACTCTTGGTCAAGATCGGATATCCTGATGAATGGCGCGACTATAGCGGCCTTGAAATCAAAGACGACAGCTACTTCGCCAACGTGATGCGCAGCAACGAGTTCGATATGGCTTATATGTTCAGCAAAATCAACAAGCCGGTGAACCGTAACGAATGGGGCATGACACCTCAGACCGTCAACGCTTATTACAACCCGACCACCAACGAGATCTGCTTCCCTGCAGCTATCCTCCAGCCTCCGTTCTTCAATATGGAAGCTGACGAGGCAGCCAACTACGGCGCCATCGGTGTGGTCATCGGCCACGAGCTGACACATGGCTACGACGACCAGGGCCGCCAGTATGACAAAGACGGTAACCTCAACGACTGGTGGACTGAAGAAGACGCAGCCAACTTCGACAAGAACAAACAGGCTCTCATTGAAGCCTTCAACAACTGCATCGCTGTCGATGACCCGGAACTCGGTCTCATCCACGGCAACGGCGAGCTCACATTGGGCGAGAACATCGCTGACAACGGCGGCTTGCACGTGAGCTACCTCGCCATGCACAACGCCATGGCTAAGGGTCAAGTCAATAAAGAAGTGATGGACGGCTTCACTCCTGAACAGCGTTTCTTCCTCGCCTACGCAGCAGTGTGGGCAAGCAATATCCGTCCGAAAGCAGCCTTGCAGCTCACCCAGATGGACGTCCACTCACTCGGACGTAACCGCGTGAACGTGGCGCTGCCACAGGTGACAGAGTTCATCGAGGCCTTCGACATCAAGGAAGGCGACGGCATGTGGCTCGCACCAGAGAAACGAGTGGTTTTGTGGTAATTGTCAAGGGCAAAGACATCTCAATAGGTGTCTTTGCCCTCGGTAAGCCATTCGAGGCTAAATTTATAGAAGGCTGTAAGATAGTTGCCTATCGTTCCATCAGGATTTTCCTCAACATATAGGCCTATTGTTCCGTCAGGCATGACGCATAGCGATGAATATGCCGAGCTGTAAGGCACAATGGTCTTGCTCACAGGCCATGTCTCGCCTTCGTCGTAGCTGATGTAAACCGTGACATCGGTACGTTGGTTGCCTTTAGGCACAGAATGCAGCAGACGGTTCTTGTTATGTCCTTGATCCACTGAAGTATAACGAATCAGATCACCATTGCAAGCCGGTGCTGTGATGTCGTTCCACGACGAGACGTTTGGTCGCCATGTCTGGCCTCCATTTGATGAGATGTTATACCAGCGTTTGCCGTTGTGGCGGATGCTCATTAAGATTCTACCGTCGACGAGCTCAGTGACCTTAGCCTCGTCGCCATTTGTCGAGGCGCGACCGGAGACCTGCCATGTGAGACCGTTGTCGTCGGAATAGACCGCATAGTTGCTCAATGACTGCGCCGAGTCTTCTCGGATTGCGACTACAAACATGATTCTTCCCGTCGAGGTGAGGAGTCCGTTGCCTGAGCCAAAGAACGAGGCACGCCAAGTTTGATGCTCTGGAATGATACAATTGTCGCCGAAGATGAAATCAGTAATGTCTTCGGGTTCTGTCCATGTCTGACCATTATCATAGCTATATGATTTATATGACCTTATAGGTTCTGATGGTGTCGAATACCACAATCCGGGGCCGCCCACGAAGACCGCGATGAGGCCGTTCTCATCGTTGCTCCATGCCAGCGCGCAGTCGCCGAAGCCGTGGTTGACGCCGGTGCCTTGGGCGATAGTGTAAGGCTCGCTCCATGTGACGCCTCCGTCGGTGCTGCGGTTGCACACGATATCGATATCCTGCGGGAGGTCGCCCTCGTTGTATTTTCGTTTGTCGGTGACCGCCACGATGCTGCCGTCTTTAGCCGTGATGGCCGCCGGGATGCGGTAGTTTGTCGAGCTGTAGTCGCCCGGATGGTAAATCTCAGTGCGGGTGAACAACGTGTCGTTTTGCGCATTGGCGATGATCGCCGAGACCATGATAATAACGAGGGAGAGGATTTTTTTCATTGTAAATCAGATGTTTTAAGTTGCAAATTTACAATTTTTTGTAAGTTTTTGCAAATCATCCAAACTTTTTGTAATTTTGCGCTACTTAAACTTTAAAAAATAAGTATCATAAAAACGTGTAACAAGTTTTTCGCCGAGTTGTTCGGCACATTCGTTTAGGTTTTCGGAGGTTGCGGCACAGCACTCTTCGGACATGTTGGTTTTCTCGGAGTAGCAGTCGCTTTCGGCTTGACAGTCGTTGCGATGGCTTACGGCATCGGACATATCTCTGGTGCACATCTCAACCCTGCTGTGAGTTTCGGCGTAGCATTGTTCTCAGACTGCTCATACTGGAGTGCATGCGGTCAGCTCTGGCTGTTCATCGTGGCACCGCTCGTCGGCGCTTGCCTCGCAGGACTGGTCTACAAATGAATCACAGGATGCTGCTGCAAAAAGTGCGAGAAATAATATCTGAATAGAGATTTAAAGACATTAGTCGTCATTATCGAGCTGCCCTTCCTACGGAAGCTGAAGGCTCTCTAATCGACGACTAATGTTTTTTTATTTGTGTAATACAATTCTCACGAAAACCGGATAGTGGTCTGAAGGGTTTCGGCGAGTGGTGTTGCTGAACCAAATTTCCTGAGGAGCGTCTGATGCCTTCTCAGAGGCTGATGATGTCTCGTTTTCGGTCCAATAGCTATTGGTAAAAACGCCGTAAGCCTCAACAGTCGTTGACGGTGACACGAAGACGTGGTCGATGCGGCTGGTGGTGAAATATTCTGTCTTAAACGCGTTAAATGTGCCGTTCTCAGCGAAACGGATGCGAGCGGCATCGTAGGAATCCTTCAGAAGGCCTGAGTTTGTGAAGATGGTATAAATCTCGTTGGTTTGGTCGACGTTGAAGTCGCCTGTGAGGATTACCGGAGCATTTTTAGCTATTTCTTGGATGCGGGCCACCACCAGTTTCGCAGCCTCACGACGAGCCACGATGCCTACATGGTCCATGTGAAGGTTGAAGAAATAGAATGTGATGCGGTCTTTTTTCTTCTTGGCGTTGATTTGGAACTTACCCCAGGTGCAGATGCGGATGCAGGCGGCATCCCATCCGAGACCAGGTTTTTCAGGCGTCTCGCTGAGCCAGAAGTTGCCGTCTTCAAGTAGCGTCAGCTGGTCTTTTTTATAGAAAATAGCTTCGTGTTCTCCTCCCCTTTCGCCGTCGTCGCGACCTATGCCGATGTAGTCGTAGCCGTCGAGGCCTCTCTTCAAATCCTGAAGCTGACCATAAAGCACTTCCTGGGTACCGAAAATCAACGGATTCATGAAGTTGACCTGATCGCAGATCACCTGGCAGCGCTTTGTCCAGACGTTACCGTTGAGGCTGTCGTTACGATTCTTATAACGGATATTATATGAGCCGACAAGCATCTCTTGAGCGCTAACCGAGAGCGCTAAGATGCTGAAAAGAGCAATAAAAAGAAGCTTTTTCATTATTCCAGAATTTGATTTGTATGATTTTTAGTATCGACTTTTCCGATGGCGTCAATAATTATGCCGTTTTCGTCGATGACGTAAGTCGTGCGAAGGGTTCCTTCAGTCACTTTGCCATACATCTTTTTTTCGCCCCAAGCTTCATAAGCTTTCAAAATTTTAAGGTCGGTGTCGGCGATGAGGTGGAATGGCAGTTCGTATTTTGCGATGAACTTCTGATGCGAGGCGGCGCTGTCGCGGCTCACTCCCAACACGTTGTAACCCAATGCGATAAAGCGATTATAGTTGTCACGAAGGTTGCAGGCTTCGGCGGTGCAACCCGGGGTGCTATCCTTCGGATAGAAATACAAAACGAGCTTCTTTCCAGCGAAATCGCTCAGCTTCACGACATTTCCGTTTTCATCGACGCCCTCGAAATAAGGGGCTTTTTGACCTTTTAATAACATTTTATTTATAATTTAAAGATTCAAAATTTAAAGATTTAAAATTCTACCGCATCCAACCTTCCATTCGGTAAATTTTGCTCATAAGAATCCTGTCCTCTTTCTTCCCGGAATCGTGATACCAAACCTCCACTCGCACGGCATAATAATCACCCCAATCACCTTCATAGATAACAAATGATTGACAATCAGCGATTTTACCAAATTCTTTATGATTTGTAAACTTAACTGAAGAAGCTTCTTTCAAACGCTTTGCTGATAGTTTTTCATTCTTTGATACTTCAAAACATTTAAGATATATAGTACCATCATTCAATTCAGGATAATAAAAGGTATAACAATACATACCACCCACACCATGATTCCATATCTGTAACCATGTTTGCATATCTTCGACATCAATTGTTGGTGGAATATATTTATGCCATCCCCTGTGATAATAAATGGTATCTCCAAATTTCAATTCATCTTCTGATTTTGGTATAATGGTATCCCCTTCTTTTGTTATAAAATTTTTATCAATTACCTCTGGATAATCTACTGGTATAGTATATTCTAAACCTTCGGGTATCGGATGGCTTGCTGCCCATCCTGTCGGTTGAGATTGAGACCATAATGAATAAAAGAAAGAAAACGAGAGGAATATCGCCAGCCATATAAAACCAGCGGCCACACAGCCCGAAGCTTTTCCTTTTTCCTGTTTTTTACGTATAAAAATGAACGAAATTAATTGCATCAACAACAAGAAAAGTACTATGAACAATCCGCTTTTATCAATAATCGCGTCTATTTTTGGAGGGAATAAGTTTGGAATTAACGAAACTATAGTAAAAACGATGCACGCCACAGGCCAAATCCACCAGTAACAAACGAGCCAGTCTGAGAATTTTTTCATAATGATTTGAACTTTATTTGGTAACGACAAAATTAAGAAAAAATTATAATAACCAGCTGCACGAAGCAAAAAAAACATTACTTTTGCAGTAAACATAAAAAACATTAAAAATGAGTGAGACGACACTATTAAATTTGCGCGACTATCTCTTCGGAACACTAACCGAAAGCAATATGCTATGGTTAGCTAAACAACTATTAGAACATGTGAAAACCGAAGAAAAACATTTGAAACCATATACAATTGAAGAGATTGACTCAATGTTAGATGCAGCAGAAAATGATTTTGAAACAGGTAATTATTTAACAAACGAAGAAGTTTTTAACAAAAACAAATAAAATTTATGAAAATAATATGGAGCCGTAAAGCAGCTTCATCCTTTC
>Ga0129307_1001286_pt1 | contig 28199 bp, 28 predicted proteins | sample P1105metagenome_FD_94437 | JGI IMG/M metagenome (GOLD analysis project Ga0129307, IMG submission 94437) | Capybara group fecal microbial communities from Wisconsin, USA - P1105 metagenome | ecosystem: Host-associated > Mammals > Digestive system > Large intestine > Fecal | place: USA: Wisconsin...
AGAAGGAAAAAGAGTTTATTTATCACCAATGAATGTAGAAGATGCTGAAAAGTATGTTAAATGGATGAATGATAGAAAAGTAACTGATGGAATAGCATCTACTGCTAAATTAATTAATACTATAAGTGAAAAGGCATGGATTGAAAAAATAATGGAAAGAGGTGCTTTTACTTTTAGCATAGTATTAAAAGAAAATGATGAATTAGTAGGTAACTGTGGTATTATGGATTTTGATGCTATACACGGAACTGGTACTCTTGGAATATTTATAGGTGAAGAAGAGTATAGAAGCAATGGTTATGGTGCAGAAACAATTGAATTATTATTAGATTTTGCATTTAATCAATTAAGATGTCATAATATTGATTTAGGAGTTTTTGACTTTAATGAAAGAGCAATCACTTGTTATAAAAAAGTAGGATTTAAAGAGTATGGCAGAAGACATGAATGTTATTTCTTAGATGGAAAATGGCATGATGCAATTAAGATGGAAGTTACTGAACAAGATTATAGAAATACAAGATTAGAAAGAGTATAAAAAAGAAGAACAATTTGTTCTTCTTATTTTTTATAATAAATATCAATATCTACATATCCATTTATTCCATCTATAATTCCGTCACTACATATTTGCCAAAGAATATGATTTCCTTCGTAAGTTGTTTTATCTGATGGTTTAGGAACATAATGAGCAAGCCATACAGGATAATCTTTATTATCCCAGGCTTTTTCTAAATATAATTTACTTCCATAAATCATAACATCATAACCATCTTTATTTACTTCTTCATAAAATTTATCAACATAGTTTATTAAATCATATTTATTTAGTTTTAGTTTTTGAATTTCATCCCAACTTTCAAAATCATATGCAATAGGGAAATCTAATTTAGTTTTATTTAATTCTTTTCTAACAAATTTAGCTTGATTTATTACTTCTTTTTCAGATGAAGCAGCTGTATAAACATATACACCGACTTTTAAACCAGCTTTTTTAGCTTTAATTATATTTTTTTTGTAATAAGAGTCTAATCCAATTTCATCATCTTTACCATTACTAACAGCCATTCTCATTATTACAAATTCCGCTCCTGCTTTTTTTACTTTGCTATAATCTATATCTCCTTGCCATCTTGAAACATCAATTCCAATCATAGCATTATCAGTTTTATGATGTTTAACAACATCGGAGAATAAAACTCCAGTTTTTTCTACATCCTCCTGTTGTTCTTCAAAAAATTCATCTTCAGTATCATCACTTATTTCTTCATCAGGATCAATTATTGTTAAATTAAATTCTTGAAGAGTAGTATTATCAGAACTGTCTTTAATTACATATTTTAAATCATAAGTGCCTTCTTTAGATAAATCATAATCTCCTTCGATAGAACATTTTGGTTTTCTATCATAGTTATCTATAAATTTTGTATTGCTACAAAAATCAATTTCATCATTAATATTATTAATATAATCTAATTGTGATGTTATTAATGTTGGAGGAAGAGTATCTACAACATTATAAGTAACATCTAGTTTATGTTTCCATAATTTGTATTTATATTCGATTGTTACAGTATTTTTACCTAGTTTTTTAGTATTTACTAGATCATCGATATTTGTTATTTCGACATTTTTCTTTTTGATTAAATCTTTTATTTTATGTTCACTATATACTTCATATGTTTTATTATTTGTTTCTATTTTTACTTTTTTAGGCATTTTATATTCATCATATAATGAACATCCTGTAAGTAATAAAATAGTTATTACTACCATTATATTTTTTTTCATTCTATCACCTAGAATAATTATAACTTAAAAATAATTATAAGACAAATCTTAAAAATTGATAAAGTTTTATTTTTGTGGTAAAATTGATTTAATTGAAATGGGGGATAATATGACTAAAGAAGAGTTAAAAAGATACAAACAAAAATTATATAATCTAAGTGAAAAAGAAAAAGAATTAAGAAGTCTTTATCTTAAAAAGTTCTATACAGGAGAATTACAAGGACCACCAACAGGGTATGCTTCAATTGATAAGCCATGGTTCTGTTTTTATGATGATGATGCAATAATAGAAAAAATGCCTGAAGAGACAGCGTATACATATTTATATAACAATAATAAAGATCATTTAGATGATATAGCAATTATTTATTATGGAAGAAAAATAACATATGGCGAGTTATTTGATAAAATAGAAGAAACTGCTAAAGCTTTAGTAGCAAATGGTGTTAAAAAAGGTGATACAGTTTCTATTTGTAGTGTTACTACCCCTGAAGTAATTTATTTGTTTTATGCCTTAAATAAAATAGGTGCTGTTGCAAATATGGTTGATCCTAGAACTAATGCAGAAAGATTAATAGAAATTATTAATGAAACAAAGAGTAATGTTTTATTCTCATTAAATCTTGTAAATCCAAAAATAGAAAAAATAAGATCAGAATTAAATGTTAAAAAACATATTAATTTATCTGCTTATGATTCATTATTATTCCCATTAAATATTATTAAAAATAAAGGTAAAGATTTACCAAAAATTGATAAAAGTATTTATCAAAACTGGAAGGATTTTATTAAGGAAGGTAAGAAAATTGATCATGTTGAAACAGTTTCTTATGAAAAGGATTATCCAGCAGCGATAGTTTATACAGGAGGAACAACAGGAATATCTAAAGGTGCAATATTATCTAACGATAACTTTAATTCTTTAGCTTTCCATTATGCAACTGCTAATTTAGGTATTGAAAGACAACAAAAGATGTTAGATATTATGCCTCCATTTATAGCTTATGGTTTAAATAATGGAATTCATTTACCATTATCAGTAGGTATTACTAATATTATTATTCCTAAGTTTGAACCAAATAAATTTCCAGAATTAATTAAAAAATATAAACCAAATGACGTTTTAGGTGTACCTAGTCATTTTGATATATTAACAAAAAGTAAAGTTTTAGAAAATGAAGACCTATCATTTATCATATATCCTGCGGTTGGTGGGGATGCGATGAATCTTGCGCTAGAAGAAAAATTAAATCAATTTTTAAAAGATCATAATTGTGCAGCCAAAATTACAAAAGGATATGGAATGACAGAATTAGGTGGTGCAGCTATAACTAGTTCAACTACAGTAAATAAAATAGGCAGTGTAGGGATTCCTTTTCCTACAAATATAGTTGGTATTTTTAATGAAGGTACAGATGAAGAATTACCTTATAATGAAATAGGTGAAATATGTATTACTGGACCAACAATGATGAAAGGTTATTTAAATAATGAAGAGGAAGAAAGAAAGGTTAGAAAACTTCATAGTGATGGCAAATTGTGGACTCATAGCCAGGATTATGGATATGTAGATGAAAATGGTTTCTTATATATTAAAGGTAGAATTAAAAGAACAATAGTTAGACCTGATGGACATAATAATTATCCTCTTGAAATAGAAAATGTTATTAATAGTGTTGACGGAGTTCAAAATTCTGTAGTTGTAGATATGGTTGCAGAAAAATATGGTAATGGTCATATACCTATTGCATTTGTAGTTCTTGATAAAGAATTAGATAAAGATGAAATGAAGCAAAAAATAAATAAATACTGTAAAAAACATTTGCCAAATAGGGATGTTGCATGTGATGTTTTCTTTATAGATGAAATACCTGTTACAAATATAGGTAAAGTTGATTATGTTAAATTAAAAGAAAAATTATATGGAATGTTAATAAATGATAAATATTTAGAAAATGAAATATATATAAATTATGAAAAAACTCTAGTACTTAAATAAAATCAATATTTATTGATTTTATTTTTTTATTGTTATATAATTTTTATATATAATATAGTAATAGGTTGTGATAATATGAGTAATAATTTTTTTACGATATGTAGTTTTTTCTATATTGTTTTGTTAACAATTATTTATTTTAGTAAACCAAGAATAAAGACTGTTGAAAATAAAATGTTTAAATATATGATGATTTCTAATTTATTTACTATCATTTTAGCTTTAGCTAGTTTTTATACAATTAGAACTGTATATAAAAACTTTATACTTAATGAAATTGTTTCTAAATTCTTACTTATGACATTCTTTTTATGGGGAACTTTCTTTGTACTATATGTATTCTTGATTACATTTACAAAAAAAGCGGAGAAAATAGTAGAATCAGATAAATTTAAAAAAGTATTTTTTATAGTTATATTATTATGTTGTTCATTAATAGCAATATTACCATTACATTATTTTAATGAAAATAGTATTATTTATTCCTATGGTCCAGCCGCAAATATGACATTCCTTTTTTCAGGAATAGATGTAATATTTAATTCAATATTCTTCTTATTTGGATTAAAAAAAGGTTTAAATAAAAAATATATTCCATTAATTATATATGCAGTATTGGGTACAGCAGTTGTTATATTACAAAAGCTTTATCCACAATTATTGTTAGTTTCTGGAATGGAAACATTTATTACATTCCTTATGTTCTTTACAATAGAAAACCCAGATTTACAAATGATAGCAGATCTAAAGATAGCAAGAGATGAAGCAGATAAAGCTAATAGAGCTAAATCAGACTTTTTATCTAGTATGTCTCATGAAATAAGAACACCTTTAAATGCAATAGCAGGTTTATCAGAAGATATTCTTACTTTTAAGAATAAAGTTCCAAATCAAGTAAAAGAAGATTCTGAAGATATAATAGAGGCATCAAATACATTATTAGAAATAGTTGGAAATATTCTTGATATTAGTAAGATAGAAAGTAATAAACTAGATATTGTTGAAGATCCATTTAATTTTGCTAAAGAAATAAAAACACTAGCCAAAATTAATAAAACTAGAATTGGTAAAAAACCGATTGAATTAATAGTAGATATTGCACCAGATGTTCCTTATGAAGTAATAGGAGATAAAGTGCACGTAAAAGAAATAGTTAATAATTTATTATCAAATGCTATTAAATATACTGAAGAAGGAACAGTTACATTAAGAGTTAAGTGTATAAATAAAGATAAGAAATCTAATCTAATTATTAGTGTAGAAGATACAGGTATAGGAATTAAGAAAGAAGCAATAAGTAGATTATTTGATAAATTTGATAGGTTAGATATAGAAAGAAATACTACTATTGAAGGAACAGGGTTAGGTCTTGCTATTACTAAGAAGTTAGTAGAGATGATGGGTGGAACAATTAATGTAAGTTCTACATACGGAAAAGGTTCTATTTTTGTAGTTAATTTAGTTCAAAAAATAAGCAGAATGAGTAAGCCAATAGAAAGAACTAAAAAAGAAGATAAAGCGTCTATTGATTATAGTAATAAAACTATATTAGTTGTAGATGATAATGAATTAAATCTAAAAGTTGCAGAAAGAGCATTATCAGATTTAAAAGTAAAAATAGAAGAGTCATTAACTGGTAAAGATGCTATTGAAAAAGTTAAAAAGAATAAATATGATATAATTTTACTGGATATTATGATGCCAGAAATGAATGGAGAAGAAACTTTAAAAGAATTAAAAAAATTGAATGATTTTGATACTCCAGTTATTGCTTTAACTGCAGATGCTTTAACAGGTGCTAAAGAAAAGTATTTAAGTGAAGGTTTTGACGGGTATGTTGCAAAACCATTTACAAGAGATCAAATTAAAGAAAAACTTGATAAAGTTTTTAGTAAATAGAAAGGAAATAATATATGGATTCAAATTTAAGATATTTTGAAATTTATTTGGAAAAAAAAGTTGTAGACAATACTTATGATCCAACACCTGAAGAAAATACTGCTATTTATTGCATAGAAAATGACCCAATGTACGCAGATTTAGCAAATTCTATAAAAGGAATTGAATCATATGATATTCAATTAGAAACAGTAAAAAAGTATATTAAAGATGCAGCTTTTAATAATGAGTCTTTAGATATGGATGAATCTTTAGATAATGAAAAAAAAGATGAATTAGAAAATATAATAATGAAATATAAAGAACAATATGGTATTCAAGACGATTTATCTATAATAAAAAGTAATTTAGGTTCATTTATAAATGATCCTACTAGAATCGAGTATTTACCAGATGAACAAACAAAAGAGTTTTATTATAAATGTTATGATGAATATGTTGGAGAAAAAAAGGATAAATTAGATAAAGATAAAGCAGTTACTAAATCTATGTCTTTAACTAATCCGGATTTGAATAATCATGGTTATGTTAATTTATTATTTATGGCTATTGTATTAACAGTAATTGCATTTATAGTATTATTTAAGATATTTTAAAAAGATGTTTACACATCTTTTTTTATTATTTTATCAACTAATCCATATTTTAGTGCTTCATTAGAATCTAAATAATTATCTCTTTCAGTGTCTGCTTCAATTTTTTTAATATCTTTACCAGTGTTAATTGATAGTAGTTTATTAATCTTATTTTTCATTTTTAATATTCTATCCGCCACTATTTTTATTTCAGTTGCTTGTCCTTCTACGCCACCGATAGGTTGATGAATCATAACTTCTGAATTTGGAAGAATATATCTTTTTCCTTTTTTTCCACTAGAGAGTAAAAATGCAGCCATAGAAGCAGCCATTCCTATACAAATAGTTGACACATCACTTTTTATATAATTCATAGTGTCATATATAGCCATACCACTAGTTATTTCACCACCTGGAGAATTAATATAAATAGTAATATCTTCATTTGATTTTGAATCTAAATATAATAGTTCAGATATAACAATATTGGCTGTATTATTATTAATTTCATCATATAAAAGAATAATTCTATCTTCTAATAATTTAGAATACAAATCATAAACTCTTTCACCATTACTGCTTTTTTCTAAAACATTTGGAATAAACATATAATCACCTATTTATATAATAGTATTTTTAAGTATGTATTATTCATTTAAATTAGTGACAAAATCCCTTTTTTTATGTTAAAATATATATAGAATAAAGTAGGTGGGAAAATGCTTAGCGTTACTATAAAATATAAAGGTGAAAAATATTCTTATTCAAAAGGTGTTTCTATTAGCGAAATAGCCAAAGATTTTCAAGCTGATTTTAAAGATAAAATAATAATATCTATAGTTGATGGATCAATAACAGAATTAAGCACAACAATTTTTAATAATTCAACTATAGAATTCTATGATAAGAATTCAGAACTAGGTAATAAAGTATATCAGTCAGGTCTTTTATTTATTCTAATTAAAGCTTTTAAAGATCTATATAATGAAAAAATAAAAATTAGTCATTCTATCGACAAAGGTATATATATAAAAACACAAAAAAATATAACAGAAAATGTATTAGAACAAGTTAAGACTAAAATGAACGAATTAATAAAACAAGATTTGCCTATTGATAAACTATTGATTAATAGAAAAGAAGCTATTAAATACTATGAACACGCTAAAGAATATGATAAGGTAGAATTATTAAAATATAATACAAATACTAATATCAATTTATATAAGTTAGATAATACTTATGATTATTTCTTTAATCCATTACCAATATCAACTGGTTTTATTAAAGAGTATAAATTAACTCTAATTGATAAAAATAGTTTTGTAATTACTTTTCCAAATTTATATACTAGCAAACTTAATTATAAACATCATGAAAAATTATTTGAAACATATAATGATTATTATTTATTCTCATCTAAACTAGGAATAGAGTCAATTTGTGATTTAAATAAAAAAGTAACTGAAGGTAATATTAATGATTATGTATTCTTATCAGAAACTTATCAGAATAATAAACTATTAGAAATAGCAAATCAAATAAATAATAATAAGAATATTAAAATAGTTTTAATATCAGGTCCTTCTTCAAGTGGTAAGACAACTACTTCTAAAAAATTACAATTATATTTAAAAGGTTTTGGAATTAATCCTAAAACGTTATCAATTGATGATTATTTTGTTGATAGAGAAAAGACTCCTAAAAAGGAAGATGGAAGTTATGACTTTGAATCAATTAACGCAATTAAATTAGATCTGTTTAATAAGGATTTAACAAGATTGTTAAAAGGAGAAAAAGTTAAAATACCTACATATAATTTTATTTTAGGAAAAGGTGAATATATAGATGAAGCAACTAGTTTAGAAGAAAATGAAATATTAATAATAGAAGGATTACATGCTTTAAATAATGAATTAACTTCATCTATTGATAAAAAAAATAAATTCAAGATATACTTATCTCCATTAACAGTTTTAAATCTAGATGATCATAATAGAATAAGAACAACAGAAGTAAGATTACTTAGAAGAATTGTTCGTGATAATAGAACAAGAGGATATAAAGCAAAAGATGTATTAAATGCATGGTTAATGGTAAGAGAAGGAGAAGAAAAAAATGTATTTCCTTATCAAGATGAAGCAGATGTTATTTTTAATACAACATTGTTATATGAAATAGGCGTGTTGAAAGCATATGCTGAACCGCTTCTTTATGCAGTTGAAGAAAAAGATGAACACTATAAAGATGCAGTAAGATTATTAAATTTACTAAAAAATGTATTAGCAATACCAAGTGATTGTATACCAAAAGATTCTATATTAAGAGAATTTATTGGCGATGGATATTTTGTTTAGGAGGGATAAAATGGTTAAAATAGCAATTAATGGATTTGGAAGAATAGGAAGGTTAGCTTTTAGAAAAATATTTGAGGAAAGTGATATGGAAGTAGTCGCAATAAACGATTTAACTGATTCAAAGATGCTTGCTCATTTATTAAAATATGATTCAGCTCAAAAAAGATTTGAAGCAGAAATAAGTTATGATGAAGATAACATAATAGTAAATAATAAAAAAATAAGAATTTATAAAGAAAGTGATCCAGAAAATTTACCTTGGAAAGAATTAGATGTAGATATAGTATTAGAATGTACTGGAGTATTTAGAACAAGGGAAAAAGCTAATAAACATATTAATGCAGGAGCTAAAAAAGTATTAATATCAGCACCTAGTGATAATGATGTTCCAACAATTGTTTATAATGTTAATCATAAAGAAATAGATTTAACAGATACAATTTATTCAGCAGCTAGTTGTACGACTAATGCATTAGCACCAGTAGCAAAAATATTAAATGATGCATATAAAATAAAAATAGGCTATATGAATACTATTCATGCATACACAAATGATCAAAATTTATTAGATTTGGCTCATAAAAAAGGTGATTTAAGAAGAGCAAGAGCGGCCGCTAATAATATAGTTCCTTCTGATACAGGGGCAGCAAAAGCTATAGGATTAGTTATTAAAGAATTAGATGGAAAATTAGATGGTTCTAGTGTTAGAGTACCTGTAGTGACAGGTTCTTTGGTTGAGTTAACTTGCATATTAGAAAAAGAAGTATCAGAAGAAGAAATAAATAATTTATTTAAAAATAGTATTAATGAATCAATAGATTATGTTGATGAGGAAGTAGTATCTTCTGATATTATAGGTTCAACATATGGATCTTTATTTGATTCAACATTAACTAAAGTAATTAAAAATGATGATCAAACTATTGTAAAAGTATCAGCTTGGTATGATAATGAAATGGGTTATACATGTCAAATGGTTAGAACGTTAAAATATTTAGGAGAAAATATATGAAAAGAGAAAGAGAAAAACATATAACAAGACTTCATATTATTTTATTCTTTTTAATAATAATAATTGGACTTACAACTTATTTTGTAGTTAAAAATAAATTAAGTAATAGAGTAGAAAAATATAAAAAGTTTGAGTCTGATATAGTTACTGCTAGTAAAATATATTATAGATTAAAAAAAATGGACATAGAAGATGGTTATGAAGTAAGAGTTAATATTAATTCAATAAATAAAGAAGGTTTAATACAAAATGAATTAATAAATAAATGTAAAGGTTATGTATTGATGTCTAGTGAAAGAGATATTTATTCAGATAAATATTCAGTTGAACATAGGGCATATATTAAATGTGGAAAAAATGGAAGAGATTATACATCAATTAATTATTTTGAAGAATAAGAGGTGATTATATAATGGAAGTATCAAAGTTTTGGACTAAGACAAAAATTATATTATTAATAATTCTATTAGTAGTAATAGGTTTAATAATAGGAGGAATATTTTTAAGAAGAGCTTCTCTAAAGAAAGATTATATTAAATTAGAAAGTCAATTTACAAATAATGCTTCTAATTATTTACTATATGAACAAATTCTTTTAAAGAAAAGTGAATATAAAAAAATAAATATTGATTCTATTATAAAAGATAAAATAGTTAATAATCCAAGAACTAAAGATTGTGACGGTTATGTAATTGCTGAAAATAATATTAAATCAAAAAAAGAAGAAGATAATAATCCTAAGCTTTATAATTATAAAACATATTTAAAATGTAAAAGTATTTATGAAACAGAAGGATATGGTCAAAAGATTACAAAGAAAAAAGAAAACAAAACAAAATCACAAGCAGAAAAAGATACTATCGCACCAGTAATAACATTATTAGGTTCAAAAACAGTTACTATTAGCGTAGGTGAAGAATACAAAGATGCGGGTGCTAGCGCTATGGATAATATAGATGGTGATTTATCTAAAAAAATAAAAAAATCTGGAAAAGTAGATACTACAAAAGCAGGTACTTATAAGATAAAATATAAGGTAACTGATAAAGCAGGTAATTCTTCTACAAAAACTAGAATAGTAATAGTAAAAGAAGAAAAAGTAAATCCAGAACCTAAAAAGAAAGATACTATTGTTCCGGTTATAACGTTTAAAAACACTACTGCATATCAAAAAGTTTGTGTAGGAGATAAGGTGGATATTAGTGTAGATGGTGTTTATGGATATTCTGCACATGATGATACTGATGGAGATATAACTAAGAAAGTAAAAATTAGTGGTAACACAAATGCATCTAAAGTAGGTGAATATGAGTTAGAATATACTGTTAAGGATAAGGCTGGAAATAAGGCAATATCAACAAGAAAATATAGTGTTGTGGATTGTAAGGCTACACCAACACCAACACCAGAACCAACACCAACACCAGAACCAACACCAACACCAACACCAGAACCAACACCAACACCAGATCCAACGCCAACACCAACACCAACTCCGACACCACAACCAACACCAACACCAGAAACAAAACCAGCAGGAATATCTGTTCAAGATACACTACATATAAATGTTGGAGGTACTGCTTCATTAAACGCATCAGTTGTTCCAAGTAATGCAACTAATAAAACATTAAGTTATAAATCAATTAATTCTTCTATCGCAACGGTAGATTCAAATGGTATAGTTAGAGGTGTTAGAAAAGGAGAAACTAGAGTAGTTATAACTACTTCTAATAACATCACAAAAGCAGTATACATTTATGTACAATAAAAGAATGTAAATCATTCTTTTTTTGTGTTATAATTATTATAGGTGATACTTAATGAAAACTATTAAAGAAGCAAATATTGATAATAAAAAAGTATTATTAAGATTAGATTTGAATGTACCTATTAAGGATAATAAAATATTAGATGATACTAGAATTAAAAAAAGTTTAAAAACTCTTAATTATATAATAGAAAGAGCAAATAAAGTAATAATATTATCTCATTTAGGAAGAATTAAAAATGAAGAAGATAAAAAGAATAATTCTTTAAAAATAGTTTGTGATTACTTAAGCAAGTTAATTAATAAAAAAATATCATTTTATGATTATACTAATGATGAAGTATTAAATGATAAAATAATAATGTTTGAAAATACTAGATATTTTGATTTAGATAATAATAAAGAAAGTAATAATGATAAAGAACTTGCTAAGTATTTTTCTTCATTTGGTGATGTTTTTATTAACGATGCTTTTGGTACTTGTCATAGATCTAATGCATCCAATGTAGGTATTTCAGAATATTTAACTTCATATAACGGATTTTTAGTAGAAGAAGAAATAAACTGTTTGAATAAGTTATTAAATAACCCAGAAAAACCTTATATAGTTATTATGGGTGGAAAAAAAGTATCTGATAAAATAAATATAATTGAAAATATTATAGAAAAATGCGATAAATTAATTATTGGTGGAGCGATGGTTTTTACATTTTTAAAAGCTAAAGGATTTAATATAGGTTCTAGTATTCTAGAAGAAGAAAGTATTGAATTTGCTAAAAAAATAATAGATAAATATAATGATAAAATAGTATTAATTAAAGATATATATAATCAAGATAAAGAACTAATTGATATTAATGATATTAAAGAAACTGATATTGGGTTTGATATAGGAAATGAAACAATAAATAGTTTTAAAACTGTATTAAATAATTCAAAAACTATATTCTTTAATGGACCAATGGGGTTATTTGAAGATGGTTATGAATATGGTACAAAAGAATTATGTAATATATTAAACAAAATAGATGCCTATATAGTTGTAGGTGGAGGAGATACTGTTAACGCTGTAAATAAATATGCTTTAAATAACAACTTTAATATTTCAACAGGAGGCGGAGCGTCACTAGAGTATCTAGAAGGTAAAAAATTACCAGGAGTGTTTTATGAAGAAGTATAGATTAAATATAATTTTAATAGTTTTAGTTTCATTTATAGTTATATTCTTTTCTCTAAAAGATAATTTTACAGAATCTATAGATTACATTTTACATTTAAATATTTTTTGGATATTAGTTGCTTGTGTTTTTATGTTTTTAAACATATATTTTCAAAGCTTATCTCAGTATAGATTCTTAAAAGAAGTTAAAGAAGATTATAAGTTTTCGTCTTGTTTTAAATTAATGTTGATAGCCATGTTTTTTAATGCAATTACACCTTTTTCATCTGGTGGTCAACCATTTGAGATGTATTTATTAAATAAAGAAGGAGTAAAAGTTAGTGATTCAGCTAATGCATTACTTCAAAACTTTATAACATATCAATTTGCATTAATATTTATGGGTTCTATAGCGATAATACTTAATAAAGTGTTAGGAATATTTCCAGAAGGAAATGTACTTAAGAATGTAGTATTAGTAGGTTTTATAATTAACGTTGTTGTAATGCTTTTAATAATATTCTTTTCAAGAGCAAAAAAGCTAAATACTAAAGTATTTTCAAAAATATTTAATTTTATATTTGGTTTTAAATTTATAAAGAATAGAGAAGAAAAAAGAGAAAAAGCAGAAAAAACTTTAGATGATTTTTATAATAGTACTGCGATTATGAGAAATAATTTTAAAAATACAATTCTTAGTTTTGTTTTTAATTTACTAAGTTTGATTTGTTTATATTTAATACCATTATTTATATTTTATTCAATGAAAGAATATGATACAATAGACGCAATTAAGTCTATAGTTTTATCTGGGTATACATTCTTAATTGGTTCATTTGTACCAATTCCAGGTGCAACCGGTGGATTAGAATATGGATTTATGGACTTTTTTGGAGTATTTATTAGCGGAGGTTTATTATCCGCAGTAATGTTAGTTTGGAGATTAATAACTTATTATTTGGGAATGCTAGTAGGAGGAATTACTTTAATAACATATAGAAGGAAGGAATAAAGATGCGAATAGGAATTTTTAGTGATACTTATTTACCATATATAAGTGGTTTAGTAACATCAGAATTAATGTTAAAAAGATCACTAGAAAAAATGGGACATGAAGTTTATGTAGTTACTGCTAATCTTGAAAACTTTAAATTTATTAATGATAAAGAAGAAAAAGTAATTAAGATACCTGGTTTACCAATAGGTATATATGATGCTAGACTTACTGGTATATATTCAGTTAGCGCAATAAATGAAATAAGAAAATGGAAACTTGATATTATTCATTCTCAAACTGAATTTGGTGTAGGTACATTCGCAAGAATAGTATCTAAACAATTAAATATACCATTAGTACACACTTATCATACTATGTATGAGGATTATATATATTATTTAACTAAGGGTCATTTTGATAAACCAAGTAAAAAATTAGTAGAGTATCTAACTAAGTTTTATTGTGATACTACTGTTAGTGAACTTATTGTGCCTTCTAGAAAAATATACAATTTCTTTAAAGAAAAATATGATGTAAATACTAATATAAATATTATAGGTACAGGAATAGATATTGATAGATTTTCAAAAGAAAAGTTTGAAAAAGAAGATATATTTTCATTAAAAGAAAAATATAGAATTAAAGAAGATGATTTTATAATAGGATCAGTTTCTAGAATAGCTAAAGAAAAAAGTATTGATAGATTAATAGTTACTTTTAAAGATATTTTAAAAAAAATACCAAAAGCTAAACTATTAATTGTAGGAGATGGTCCAGATAAAGAAGAATTAATTGAATTAGCAAAAAAAGAAAAGGTGTCTGATAGAGTAGTATTTACCGGAAAAGTAGATATAGAAAAAGTTCAAGTATTCTATCAACTAATGAATGTGTTTGTTACTTTTTCAGTAACAGAAACACAAGGTTTAACTGTTATAGAAGCAATGGCATCTTCAATACCTGTTTTAGCTATTAAAGACGATAGTTTTATTGATTCAGTTGAACATAATAAAAATGGATATTTATTTAACAAAGATAGTGAATATATAGATTATATGTACAAGTTATATAGTGATAAGAATATTTATAAAGATTTTTGTCTAAAATCTAGAGAATTATCAAAAAAACATTCAAATGATGCATTTGGTGAAAAGGTATATGAAGTATATAAACATACTATCGATAACTATAAAAAAGGTAACAAAATTATTAATAATATTAAAGAAGCCATTTCATCTAAAAAGACTAAAAAAGAAGATAAATAAACTTCTTTTTTTTTTCGACAAAATATGTCAAAAAAAAATAGATAAAAAAATAGATTTTTGTAGTATAATCGTATAGGATGCTAAAAAAATAGAAAGGGAAGAATAAAATGGGATTGAAAAATATTTTAGTAGTAGAAGATAATTTGAAATTTGTAAAAATAATTGATGATTATTTTGAAAATAATAAAGATATTGATATAAAATACCATGCTACAAATGGAAAAGATGGATTTGATTTAATAAAAAAATATGATGATATTGATATAGTTTTATTAGATTTAGTTATGCCTAAAAAGGATGGTATATATTTTTTAGAAGAATTAAGAAAAACAGATATTAAAAAAGATGTAATTGTTATGACATCTTTTAATTCTGATATTGTTATTAAACAAGTATCTAATCTAGGAATAAAATATTTTATGTTAAAACCGTTTGAAATGAAAGATTTAGAAACAAGAATAATAGGGGTTTCACAGAATAATTTTTTAAATTCAAATAATTCTAATGATTTGAAGATTAGTTTAACTAAGTTATTACATGAACTTGGAATGCCATCTCATATTAAGGGTTATGAGTATATAAGAGAAGGTATAATGCTTTTATATAAAGATCCTAGCATTATAGGTGGAATAACAAAAGAATTATATCCAGAAATCGCAGATAAATATAATACTTCAGTATCTAGAGTAGAAAGAGCAATAAGACATGCTATAGAAGTTAGTTGGAATAGAGGTAATCTAGATCTTATGGAAGAAGTATTTGGACATAGCGTTGATTATGATAAAGCTAAACCTACAAATAGTGAATTTATAGTAACGGTCGCAGATAAATTAAAACTAGAATACCAATTATCATAAATGTTGATAGTTGGTATTTTATATTGAAAAAAATATAGATTTATGTTAATATTTTTATATAAGGTAGGAATGTATATGAAAAGAATATTAATGGTGGTTATGTTAATTATTATCTCTTTGTTTTTTACTGGTTGTACCAACAATTATAAACCAATTACGTATACTAGATTTAATGAAGTTTTTAAGAACAAAAATAATTTTATGATAATTAATCAAACTTTAAAATATCAAGATAGATTTGAAAGATGCATTGAAGCTAGTGGAAATAATATTCAATTTATATATTATGAATTTAAAACTACAGAAGATGCGGTTAATTATTTAAAGGATAATTATAAAGGAAGAAAAAAATATAGATATAAAAGTAATAATAAAGTAAGTACTGTTAAGTGTAAAGATAATATGTATTTTGAGGCAGTACAAGTAGATAAAATAGTAATAGTAGGTAATAGCCCACTTAAAGTAAATAAAAAGATTATTAAAAGTATTTTTAAGGAATTAGGTTATTAAGGAGATTATATATGGTTAGAAAGGCAATAAATGTTCTTATATTCCTATTTATATTTTCATTATATTTTATGTCATTTTTAATGATTTATGATACTTTTAGACAAAGAAAACTTGAAAATTTAGAAGCTAATGCAATAGATGCTTTTGATAAACAAGTTAAAGTAAAAAAAGTAACGGTAGATGATATTGATGACAGTAATACTAGTGATGGGGATGTAAGTTATGGTAATTATACAATTTTAGGTAAGATAGAAATACCAAAGATAGGTTTTAATTCTGTAATAATTAAAGAATATACTTATAATGCAATGAGTGTTGGTGTAATTAAGACTTATGGTGTAGAATTAAATGAACCTGGAGGTTTTATTCTATCTGGTCATAACTTTAGAGGTAGAAGTCTATTTATGTATAATATATATAGATTACAAGATGGAGATAAAATTTATATATCTGATGTAAATGGAAGACAATTAGAATATACTGTATATGATGTTTTAAGAAATGTATCACCATCTGATTCTTCAATTTATAAGTCATATGATGGATATAATGTAACTTTAATAACATGTGAAGATGACAATGGTCATACTAGAATAGTTGTAAAGGCTAAAGCATTAGAGTGATAATAATAGATTATCATTCTTTTTTTTGTTATAATATTTTTGTTGAGGGTGGTATTATGAAATATAATCATATAGAAGAAAAAAACTATGATATATACTTAATAAAAACAGATAAATTTAAAACAATAAATATAAGTACTGTTTTTATCAGTGATTATAAAAAAGAAGAAATAACTAAAGAAAAGTTTATTTCTGAGTTTTTACTTAACTCGAATAATCTAGCTAAAGATGAAGTATCTATGAGTAAAAAATATATGGATTTATATGGACCTAGTATGTATATAGATAATCTTTTTTTAGATAAACAACATAGAATATGTACTACAACTTTTTTAAATGAAAAATATACTGAAAAAGGTATGAATAAAAAGTCTATAGATTTTTATTACAGTATTATTTTTAATCCTAATATTGATAATGGTAAATTTAATGAAAATAATTTTAATATCACTAAATCTAAAATGATATCTTGGTATAAAATGGATGAAGAAGATTCAAGATCTATGGCTTATTTTCATTCTTTATCAAATATTAGTGATGATCTTCCAATAAAAGTAGATACTAGAGGGAACATAGATGAATTATTAAAAATAAAAAGAGAAGAATTAAAAGATTTTTATTTAGATAAGCTAAATAAAAGTAGGGTTGCTGTATTTGTAGTAGGTAATTATGATGATGTTGTAATAAATTGTATAAAAGATAATTTAAATCATAATGTTAATAAAAATAATATAGAAATAAAATCCAATTTTGATGTATCAAAAGTAGATAAAGTAAAACAGGTTATAGAAGAAAAAGATTTTAATCAATCAATAGTATTTTTAATATATAAAATTATTAAAATGACTGATAGAGAAAGAAATTTAGTTTTACCAGTTTTAAATAATATTTTAGGGGGCAGTTCCGCTAAATTATTTAATAATGTAAGAGAAAAGAATTCTCTTGCGTATTATGCATATTCTGGATATTCACAAAGTAATAATATTTTATATATGTATGCAGGTATATCTAAAGAAAATTTTGAAAAATGTACTAAGTTAATGAAACAAGAATTAGATGATATGGTTAACGGGAATATCACTGAAGAAGAATTAGAAAACGCTAAAAATTCTTTAGATTCAGGAATACTAATGAATTTAGATAATATAGGCGTAATTAATAATAATCTTAAAGGACAAGTATTACTTGGTTTACTTTCATTAGAAGAATATAAAGAAGGATATAAAACTGTAACTAAAGAAGAAGTAATAAATTTAAGTAAAAAATTAGAACTAGATGTAGAATACTTATTAAAGGGGGTAAAATAATGAAGGTAATTAATTTAGATTATGTAGATGAAAAATTAATATACGAAAAACTAGATAATGGTTTAGATGTCTATATTATTAGAAAAAAAGATTTTAATTCGAATTTTGCCTCTTTTATTTCTAAATTTGGTGGTATAGATATAGAATTTATTCCAAATGGGGAAAAAGAATTTGTAAAAATGCCTGCAGGTATTGCTCACTTTCTAGAACATAAACTATTTGAACAAGAAAAAGGTCCTCAAGTTCATGATTTTTATAAACAAAGTGGAACGTATGTAAATGCTATGACTGGTTATAAAAGAACAAAATATATCTTTAATGGCCCAAGTAATTTTAAAAACAATTTAAATTTCTTATTGGATTATGTACAAAACCCATATTTCACAGATGAAAATATAGAAAAAGAAAAAGGAATAATTATAGAAGAAGCTAGAATGTGTTTAGATGATAAGAATAGATTGTTTTCTGAAACTATTATGAAAAATCTATATAAAAAAGTACCATACGATAAGAAAATAATTGGTGATATAGATGATATTAAATCTATGACTAAAGAAGATATTTATAAATGTTATAATTCGTTTTATCATCCTTCTAATATGGCTTTATTAGTAGTAACAAATGAGAATGAAGAAGATGTATTAGATTTAGTAAAAAACAATCAATCTAAAAAAGATTTTAAAAAAGATTTTAAAATAGTAAGAAAAAAATATGATGAAGATATAACTGTTAGAAAAGAATATGAAGAAATAATAACAGACGTAAAAGAAACAAGAGTTGGATATTCATTAAAATTTGATTTAGACAACTTTAAGGCAACTAGAAGAGAAGTATTTGATTATATTTATATTCTACTTGGAATACTATTAGGTAATTTATCAAAATTTAATTTAAAACTAAAAGAGGATAAAATAATTAATGATGATATTGGTTATTCAATTAATAATTATAACACTGGTGATAAAGAGTTTATTACAGTTCATATTTATTCTTTAACAGATAAAATTGATCAATATATAGAATTGCTAGAAAAAGAATTAATGAATAGCAATTATACAAAAGAAGATTTTGATTTATATAGAAAGAATATGATATCAGGTTTTAATTATAATTTTAATAGTGTTAATGGAATTATGGGATTTTTAACAAGTGAATATGAATTTCAAGATAAAATAGATAATAATGCAATAGAAGAAGAAATTAATTTGAATTATGATAGATTTAAAGAAGTTATAAGTCATTTTAACTTAAATAATAAATCTATTGTAGTAATGAAAAATAAGAAATAAAATGATATAATAACAATAATCAATTGATTATTGTTCCTGTTCCCGTAGCTCAGTAGGATAGAGCAATCGCCTCCTAAGCGATAGGTCGTTGGTTCGATTCCAATCGGGAACACCATTTTTATAATAAAAAGTAATAATTAGTGATATAATTATATTAGAAATGAGTGGTTAGATGTTTAAAGATAAAAAAATATTTATATTAGGTATGGCAAGAAGTGGATATGAAGCTGCTAAACTATTAAGTGATTATAATAATGAAATATTAGTAACTGATATGAATGATCAAGATGAAAAACAAGTAAAAGATCTTGAAGAAAAGGGAGTAAAAATAGTTATAACAAATGATCCAGTACCTTTACTTGATAATAGTTATGATTATGTTATTAAAAATCCTGGAATAAAATATGATAATCCATTAGTAATGAAAGCTAAAGAACTAGGCATTAAAGTAATTAATGAAGTAGAAATGTCATATTCATTTTTAAATAAAGATGTTAATATAATTGGAGTTACAGGTAGTAATGGTAAAACTACTACTGTTAATTTAATATATAAATTTATGACTGAAGAAAAAGATAATGTTTTCTTAGGTGGAAATATAGGAACACCACTTTCTAACTTTGTTAGAAATATAAATAGTGGTAGTTACTTAGTTTTAGAAATAAGTGATCACCAATTAGTAGATATGTATAATTTTAAAACCAATGTATCTGTTTTAACAAATATTACACCAACTCATTTAGATTTCCATGCATCTTATGATGTATATAAATCTATGAAAAAGAAAATATTTAATCATCATACAGATAAAGATATCGCTGTTATTAATAGTGATGATCCTGAAAGTATGGTAGTTACTAGTGATATAGAAAGTACTAAATACTATTATGGAACAAATAAAGATAGTAAATGTTATTATGATGATGAAGCTATATATTATGATAATGAAGAAGTTGTTAAACTTTCAGATATAGTTTTAAAGGGTAAACATAACTATCAAAATATATGTGCAGCCATAATTGCAGTCAAAGAATATGGAATTAGTAATGAAGGAATAAGAAATGTTTTAAAGAATTTTAAAGGTGTAGAACATAGATTAGAATTTATTAAAGAAGTAAATGGTATTAAGTTTTATAATGATTCAAAAGCAACAAACTGTGTATCAACAAATATAGCTTTAAATTCATTTAAAGAACCAACAATACTAATACTTGGTGGAACTGATAGAGGACATTCATTTCATGATTTAGATAATTCTATATCTAATGTAAAAGCAATTATTTGCTATGGAGAAACAAAAGATAGAATAGAAGAATATGCTAAAGAAATGAATATACCTTGTTATAAGAGTAATACATTAAAAGAAGCATTTGAAGATGTAAAAAAAGTTATGGAAAAAGGTGATGTAGTATTACTAAGTCCAGCTTGTGCATCTTGGGATCAATATAAATGTTTTGAAGATAGAGGAAATGAATTTAAAGAATTAGTAGAGGAGATATAATATGAATAAAAAACATGTTTATATGATTGGTATTGGTGGTATCAGTATGGGTGGTATTGCTAAGATATTAGTAAATTATGGATATAAAGTATCTGGTTCTGATATGGTAGAAAATGATGAAGTTAAAGAATTAGAAAACTTAGGAATTAAAGTTAATATTGGTCAAGTTAAAGAAAATATAACTAATGATATAGATTTGGTTGTTTATACAGCTGCTATTCCTGATACTAATGAAGAATTAGTAAGAGCTAGAGAACTTGGAATAGAAACAGTTGAAAGAGGCGTATTCTTAGGTGAACTAACTCTTAACTTTAAAGATTGTATTGGAGTAGCAGGTACACATGGTAAAACAACTACATCTTCTATGGTATCTTGTGTATTTGTAGAAAAAGGATTAGATCCATCTATTCAAATAGGTGCGAATTTAACACAAATAGGTGGAAACTATAGAGTAGGAAAAAGTGATTACTTTATTATTGAAGCTTGTGAATATAAAGATAGTTTTCAAAACTTTAAACAAAGAAGCGCAATTATTACTAATATAGATAATGATCATTTAGACTATTTTAAAAATATAGATAATATTTCTAAATCATTTGAAAGATATGTATCTAAACTTCCTGAAGATGGAGTATTAGTTCTTAATATGGATAATGAAAGATGTTATGATTTAAGAAATTATACTAAAGCAATTGTAATAACAGTTTCAAAAAATAATAAAGAAGCTGATTTCCACGTAGATAATATTACTTATGATGATAGAGGTTGTCCATCATATGATGTTTATAAAAAAGATGAATTAGTAACTAAAGTAACTTTAAATGTTAGAGGAGAACATAATGTATTAAATTCACTTGAGGCATTCGCTTTATGCTCTTGGTATGGCATTGATAATGAATCAATAGTTAAAGGATTAGCTAGCTTCACAGGAGCATCTAGAAGAATGGAATATAAAGGTAAATTTAATGGTGCGAATGTATATGATGATTATGGTCATCATCCAACTGAAATAGAAGCTACTTCAAATGCTATATTAAAAGAAAAACATAATGAAAGTTATGCAATATTTGAAGCTCATACATATAGTAGAGCAGTAGAACATATGGATAGCTTCATAGAATCATTAAGAAAATTTGATCATATTATAGTTATTGATATATATGCTGCTAGAGAAGAAAATATTTATGGAGTAAAACCAGAAGATATAGTTGAAAAACTAGTAAATCATGGAAAAGATGCAGTATATATAAGTGACTATGATGAGATAAAAAAATATTTAAGTTCAAGAGTTAAAGAAGGAGACTTAATTATTACTATAGGTGCGGGTAATGTTACAAAAGTTGCGTCTAAATTAGTAGAAGACTAAGTCTTCTTTTTTTGTTATAATTATATTGGAGGATATATGAAAAAAATAAAGAAACCTTTAATTATAGTATTAATAATAATATTTCTTTTAATTATTAGATATGTTGTTATTAATTCAAACTATTTTAAATTAAAAACTTTGTATTTGAATCCAATCAAAGAAAATTAAAAACTTTGTATTTGAATCCAATCAAAGAAAATCAAAAATATGATAATTATGTGTATGATGAATACTATAATCATACATGTATTATGTTTTATGAGGGAGAAGAAATAGAAGTAAAAATACCTGAAACAATAAAAGGTAAAAGAGTAGAGTCTATAGATGATTCTGCATTTTATGGTAATGCAAAGATGGAAAAAGTAATTATACCTAAATATGTAATAAGAATAGGACATCAATCTTTTATTGGAAATAATAACCTTAAAGAAGTGGATTTACCTGATAATATTATTGATATAGGACCTTATTCATTTGATGTATGTCCTAAATTAGAAAAGATATATGTTAAAAAAGGATCTAAAACAGAAAAATCACTAAAAAAGACAAAATTTTACAAATATAAAGTGTATAAATAATGTATACCAGATTATAAATATCGTTTTGTATATCAATTAATGATATAATTATAAGAGAGGGTAGTATGAAGAAAGTTAATAAATTTATAGTAGTTCTAGGAATAATACTATTGTTTATTCCATTAATAACAATTATTCGTATGTCATTTCCACCTTTTGTTGTGGAAAAACTAAGTGAATTACCTAGATATTTATATATATTAATAACTAGTTCATTTAGGATTATCGGATTATTATTAATATTCTCACAGTTTTTTAGATATAAAAGGAATACAAAACAAGTATGTATAATATTGATATACACAATTGTAATATGTTATTTGTGTGGAGTTTCAGCACAATATTTCAAACCAATTAATTTATTTCCTGATATGTCATTTGAGACTCTGGTAGATTTTTTAATAGGAATACTATATTACATATCATTCTTTGGAATATATGCATTAAGTTTATTAATAGGAATTCAAGTTTTTACTACTAAAGATTAAGGGAGGTATTATTTATGGATGTAAAAATATTAGAAAAAAACAAAGTTGATGTAAAACATGGATTAGAATTATTAGGAGATATGGATTTTTATAATGAAACAATAGAAACATTTTATAAAAATATAGATAAAAATATCAAAGATTTAAAGAAATTTAAAGAAAAGAAAGATTTTGAAAACTATGGTATTTTATCTCATTCAATAAAATCAGATTCAAAATACTTAGGTTTTATGGATCTTGCTGAAATAGCTTTATCTCATGAAATGGCAGGTAAAGGTAGCGATGAAAAATTTATAGAAGAGAATTTTGATTCATTTATGGAAGAAATAAATAGAATAGTAAGTGTTGTTAAGGAATACTTAGGGAGGTAAGTATGTTTAATCCAATTATAGAAGAACAAGCAATATTAGTATGTGATGATAGTAACATAACTAGAAATTTAATAGAACATGTATTTAAAGATAAGTATAAAGTATTAATGGCTACAAATGGTAAAGGTGCAATGGATATAGTAGATGTAATGTCTGATTCAATAGTTGCTATATTATTAGATTTAAATATGCCAGACGTTGATGGTTTTGACGTTTTAGATTATTTTAAAGAAAAAGGAATACTAGATAAAAAACCAGTATGCATTGTAACTGGAGAAGATGCACCTGAAATAATAGGTAAGGTAAAAACATATCCTGTAACAGCAATACTTTTAAAACCATTTAGTGCTGAACAAATACAAGCTGTTGTAAGTAAAGCTATAGAAATGAAAAAAGGCAAATAAAATTTGCTTTTTTTTTAGTTTTATGCTATATTATATCCCGTCCAAAAAGGGGATTTTTTTATGGAAAAAATAAATTTAAATGAGGAAATATTAGAAAGACTTCTTAGTGAAATGACATATTATACTCTAGATGAAGATAACACAAAAGAGGCTTTAAAATATCTTAAAGAAATATTAAAAGGTATTTCTTCAAAGAGTGAAGAACATGACATTACTGTGGCATATAGAGATTATAGATTAAAAGAATTAAACAGTTTTTTAAATAAAATATTAAAGAATATTACTAATGATAACAATTTAACTTATAATGATATGCATGATATTGCTGCATCAAGATTAACTGTTCTTACCTTATCTGATATTTATAAAGTTAGAGATATAATTGCAAATAGAGATGATATTAGAGTATTAGAAGAAAAAGATTATATAAAAAAACCAAAACCTAGTGGTTATAGAAGTTTACATATGATTTTAGAAGTACCAGTTGATACAGAACATGGTATTAAATATATTAAATCAGAAATACAATTAAGAACTATCTTACAAGATATATTCGCTAAACTAGAATGGATTATCAGATATAAGGGTAATTGTTCAGAAGAAGATGCATGTAAATTAGAAGCATTAAGTAATACATTAAGTATATTTGATTTCTATTTAGATGATTCATTAAGAAATAGAAAAAATACTAAAGAAGAAATACCAGAATTTCAATTAGCGCAATTTGGTAAAGTATTAGATAGATTAACTGGTTTAATTGAAGATTTACATGATAAGTTCTATAATCAAATAACTGATATAATAGGTGACTTTGATAATAGATATAATGTACTTCATAAAGAAAGTAGAATTAAATCAAAAGAAAGTATAATTAGAAAAGCTAATGAAAAAGGTTTAGGTTGTACAACTGAAGATGTTTTATATAATATTAATGACGTAATTGGATTTAAAATAGTATGTATAGACTTAGAAGCTGCTAAATCATTAGTTAATAAATTATTAGAAGGTATTGAAAATACAGAAAACTTATCAGTTGCGGAAACAAGTGATCATTTTGATACTCCAAAAGAAAGTGGATATAGAGGATACAAAATAAGTGTTGCGTATAACTCTCCATTATCTTTAGGAAAACCAATTAAGTTTGAAATATTAGTAAGAACATTATTTATGGATGCTTGGGCATTACATCATGATATTATTTATAAAGATGCTGAATCAAAAGAAAGATACGGTGAAGTATTTAGAAGATTAAGTGATGAATTCTATTCAAAAGAAAAAGAATTAACTAAAATAAGAAAGAATTTATCAGAAGAAGAAGATACACAATTAGATCTTGTAAATACTTTATATGATTATAACAATAGTAAGAAAGCTAAAAAACTTATTTTAGAAAATACACAAAAGAATGAAGAATAATCTTCATTCTTTTTTATATAGAATGTTTAAAATAACCATTAATAAGTTCTTTATTCTGATTAATACTAATAAAAGCTTTATTATCTATATCTTTAACAATGTCTACTATTTCATTTTTTCTTTTATTGTTAATAAAAGAGTAAATAATATAATTTTCAGTTCCATATAATCCACTAGAATTAACTATTGATCCAGAATATCCTTTTTCTTTTAAAATTTCAAATACTTCTTCTTTATCTGTTATTATTTGAACTAGTAATTTCTTTTTAGAATATTTAGTAGTAATAAAAGAGGCTAAATAACTACCAATAGAGTAACCTAATGCATATACTAACGCAATTAATATAGTATTATTTTCTAATGCTATTTTAATTATAATAAACCATATAATAACCTGAATAAAACTAAGTATAGATCCCATTATTCTTCTTTCATCTATAATAAGAATAGTGGATATAGTAGATGTAAAAGCCTCAATTACTTTTAATATAAAGACAAGTAAATAAATCATATAATCACCATTATTAGTTTTAACTTATTTTTAAATATGATACAATTTAATTGGTGATATTATGACTTTAAAAGTTGATAATTTTAATTTAAAAGATACAGTTACCTGTGGTCAAATATTTAGGTTTGAAGAATTAGATGATTCTTCTTATGATATTATTCTAACTGACAGAGTTATTAATATAAAACAAGAAAATGATAATCTAATTATTAATTCTAGTAATATGAATAATATAGAAGAGGTAATAAGAAATTATTTTGATTTAGATTATGACTATGAATCTATTAATAATAAATTATTAGAAATAGATAATAGTAATAAGGAAATAATAGATAGTTGTTCTGGCTTAAAAATGATAAATGAACCTAGATTAGAAGTTATTATAAGTTATATCTTATCTTCTAATAATAGAGTTCCTCAAATAAAAAAAGCATTAGATAATATATCTAAAACTTATGGTCAAAAAGTTATATTTAATAACAAAGAATATTATTTATTTCCTACATTAGAAGAATTATCTAAGTGTGATATAGAAACTTTAAGAACATGCAAAACAGGTTTTAGAGATAAATATATATATGAATTTGTAAATAAAGTAATAAATAAAGAATTTGATATAAATCTAATTGATAATATGAATAGTGAAGATGCATTAAATTATTTAATGACTTTAAATGGAGTAGGAGAAAAAGTCGCATCTTGTATATTATTATTTGGGTATCATAGATTTGATGTATTTCCAATTGATACTTGGGTTAAAAAATATATGAAAGATAAATATAATATTGAAGGAATAGATAATATAAGAAAATTTACTTATGATAAATATAACGATTTATCAGGTATTGCAATTCAATATATGTTTCATTATAAAAGGAATAAGAATTAACTTATTCCTTTTTTTATTGAATAAATAGACATAACAGAGCTGATAAATATAGAGTATAACCATTCAGCTGCGATTATATTTTCTATATGCTGAATAAAATCAAAATAATTAATCTTTTTCATTAAAGAATATTCTGGATAAGTAAAATTCATAGATAAATCTATTCCAAATATACCTATAATCAAAACAAAAAGTATAAGTATATGAATCATACTAAGTATATAAAAAAGTATTATAGATTTATTACTTATTTCATTTTTAGGTATAAATACTAACATAATGGAGGGACTAACAAAATAAAACATATATTTTATTGATCCAATAATTATATCAGTTATATTAGGATTAATTGGTTTAAAATTATCTATTTCTATTGATGGGCATAAATTAATAAAAGAAAAAATAATAGTTATAGAAGTAATTATAAATAATATAAAAGATACTTTAGATATAGTTTTAATATCTTTAATATAACTAATAGGTAATAAAAACATAAGTATAATTATAAAACTAGGAGTAGCGTCTAAATATTTATCCTGTACATATATCTTTATTAAATATAAAGTATATATAAAATAAATAGATAAAAGTATAACTAATAAAACCTTTACTAGTTTATTTGGTTTAATTTTTAATATAAAAAATATTGGTATAAAAGAGATGATAGATCCAAATAAAACTGAATATATATTACCAGTTTTTAATATGTCATTTAAACCAATATGTAAGAACATAGTTTCAGTTAAAAAGAATATAATAGAAGCATACATATATTTACTTATCTTCATTTTTTTCTCCTTTACTAGATTTATTTATTTCTCCTGTTCTAGTTATATTAGTTTTAACTTTTATCTTAACTTTATACTCTTCATTATTATATTTAGGATATTTTAAATAAATATATCTTTTTAGTCCTAGAAACTGACTTTTAGATTTATCTTGTTTTTCTAAAGCTTTATTAATATATTTCTTTATCATCTTATTAGTATCTTGTTCTAATTTATTTTTATTAATACTATTCTTGCAGTTATATTCATTTAATGCACTCTTATTTTCTATATTAAAAGTAATAGTATAGTTCTTATCTACTTTAACCTTAGTCTTACTATTTAATATAGAAATAGATGCATAATTATCTTTATCACATTTAATAGGTATTACCATTTGATCTATATTATCTCTTATAAAGTTATATCCAATTGTTTCATTTTTATTTAAATAACTTTCTAATTTACCTTTATATGTAATACCTACATAATCTAGTACT
>Ga0129307_1001287_pt1 | contig 28187 bp, 26 predicted proteins | sample P1105metagenome_FD_94437 | JGI IMG/M metagenome (GOLD analysis project Ga0129307, IMG submission 94437) | Capybara group fecal microbial communities from Wisconsin, USA - P1105 metagenome | ecosystem: Host-associated > Mammals > Digestive system > Large intestine > Fecal | place: USA: Wisconsin...
ACCAACATGATCAATGCAGGGATCGACCCTAAGACGGTTCAGTATCTGGCGGGGCACAAAAACAGCCAGGTCACGATGGATATCTATGCAAAGGTGAAATACAACAGGCCGGATGAGCTTTTGAAAGTGGTAGAGGATGCGTTTGACAGGAAAGAAGAGGATCAGTAAGGTAACAGAGCGTTTCGGAGGGCTCCCGAGTGGGGCCCTTTTTGATTGCTGTTCGGCAGTACGGACATATGAATACAGCCGCTATGATTTGAGACATTCCGGTACAGTCTGCGCCAAAGCCGTCCGGACATTCAGAAAGGCGGTAAATGTCGGGCTCAAAACCGCAAAAAACAGGCTGTTTTTGTGTCCGTTTTCATCGAAAAATTGTCCCATTTCTTAACTCAAAAGAGCAAAAAAAGCCCTCAAAATAGCAATTGTCCCACCATTTAACTCAAACAGATGTTCGGAAACTGTATCGAACTGAAGCAAAACGAGACATAAGAAAAAACCGCGAAATTCCTTGGAATTACGCGGTTTTTCGATGGTTTCCTGTCCCGATTAACGCTTGCTGAACTGAGGAGCTCTACGGGCAGCTTTGAGACCGTACTTCTTGCGTTCTTTCATTCTCGGGTCACGGGTGAGGTAGCCGGCCTTCTTCAGGATCGGGCGGAACTCGCCGTCCACCTTCAGGAGGGCGCGGGCAATGCCGTGGCGGATCGCGCCGGCCTGGCCGGTGAAGCCGCCGCCGTGGACCATGATGGTCACATCGTACTTGTCAAGGGTCTCGGTCACGGCCAGAGGCTGGCGGACGATGACCTTCAGGGTCTCCAGACCGAAGTAGTCGTCAAGATCTCTCTTGTTGACGGTGATCTTGCCGGTGCCGGGGGTCAGGTACGCGCGGGCAATCGATTTTTTACGTCTTCCGGTTCCGTAATACTGTGTCATCTTAGCGCCTCCTTAGAATTTCAGCTCTTCGGGCTTCTGAGCCTGATGAGGATGGTCGGGGCCGGCATAGACAAAAAGCTTTTCAGCCATGGCTTTGCCGAGAGCGCCCTTGGGGAGCATGCCCTTCACGGCGTGTTCGATGACGTTGACGGGCTTGGTGGCCAGCATTTCACGAAGGGAAGTTTCCTTCAGGCTGCCGACGTAAGCGGAGTGACGGACGTATGTCTTCTGGTCCAGCTTCTTGCCGGTGACGGTGATCTTTTCCGCGTTGACGACGATGACATAATCGCCGGTATCGATATGCGGAGTAAACGTGGGCTTATTTTTGCCTCGAAGGACCTTGGCAACTTCCGCTGCCAGGCGGCCGAGGGTCTTGCCTTCTGCATCAACCACGTACCACTTTCTTTCCACAGTGGCAGGGTTGGCCATGAATGTGTTCATGGTGAGCCTCCTAATATGATGAATATTCAGAATGTTTTGCGTGTTCAAAGAGGCGTCACCGGGGCATGGTATATCCGTCCTTTTTTGTCGCGCCTGATTATTATACGCAAGAGGGAATTCCTTGTCAACGGGTTTTTCGATATTTTTTCTTATAAAGATGAAGCGTTTTTCTTGACGCCCGACTTGACAAATGCGCGGGAAAAGCGGATAATTCGAAACGATCACCGAAAGGGGAGAGAGCTCATGTTAGATATCAAATTTGTCCGGGAAAATCCGGATGCAGTCAAGGAAAATATCCGTAAAAAGTTTCAGGACGCGAAGCTTCCGCTGGTAGATGAAGCCGTCGCGCTTGATAAGGAAAACCGCGCCATCAAGCAGGAAGTGGAAGACCTGCGTGCGACCCGCAACCGCCTGTCCAAGGAGATCGGAAAGCTGATGGGGCAGGGAAAGAAGGAAGAAGCAAATGCCGTAAAGGCCGAGGTTGCCGCCGATGCGGAGCGCATTGCCTCTTTAAGCACCCGCGAAAAAGAAGTGGAAGAGCAGCTGCATAAGATCATGCTGCAGATCCCGAATATCATCGATCCGTCCGTCCCCATTGGGAAGGATGACAGCGAAAACGTGGAGGTGCAGCGCTTCGGCGAGCCTGTGGTCCCGGATTTCCCCATTCCCTATCATACCGAGATCATGGAGCGTTTTAACGGCGTGGACATGGAAGCGGCAGGGCGTGTGTCCGGCAGCGGCTTCTATTATCTGATGGGCGATATCGCGAGGCTCCACGAGGGCGTCCTTGCCTATGCCCGTGACTTTATGATCGACAAGGGCTTTACCTTCTGCGTGCCGCCGTTCATGATTCACGGCAACGTGGTCGAAGGCGTCATGAGCCAGACCGATATGGATGCCATGATGTACAAGATCGAGGGTGAGGACCTTTACCTGATCGGTACGAGCGAGCACTCGATGATCGGCAAGTTCATCGACCAGATCCTGCCTGAGGCGAGTCTGCCGCAGACGCTGACCTCCTACAGCCCCTGCTTCCGCAAGGAAAAGGGTTCGCACGGCATTGAGGAGAGGGGCGTCTACCGCATCCATCAGTTCGAAAAGCAGGAGATGATCGTGGTCTGCAAGCCCGAGGATTCCATGAAATGGTACGAGCAGATGTGGAAATGGAGCGTGGAGCTTTTCCGCTCGCTCGATATCCCGGTGCGCCAGCTGGAATGCTGCTCCGGCGACCTGGCCGACCTGAAGGTGAAATCCTGTGACATCGAGGCCTGGAGCCCGCGCCAGCAGAAGTATTTTGAAGTCTGCTCCTGCTCGAACCTCGGCGATGCGCAGGCCCGCCGCCTGAAGATCCGCGTGAAGGGGGAGGACGGCAGGACGTACCTTCCCCATACCCTGAACAACACGGTGGTCGCGCCGCCGCGCATGCTGATCGCCTTCCTGGAGAACAACCTGTGCGCAGACGGCAGCGTCCGCATCCCCGAAGTCCTGCGTCCTTACGTGGGCGGCAAGGAAGAACTCAGATAAACCCGGTTTGACGGATTGCCTCCGGAACAGAGCCACCACGATCTGCTCGGAGGCATTTTTTACAGAAAGAGGAATGCTATGAAATTTGACGCGTTTACCTACCGCTATCCTTCCCGCCGCGGGCTGGTCTACGGGACCCGCGGCATGGTCGCGACCTCGCAGCCGCTGGCGGCGCAGGCCGGCCTTGACGCGCTGAAAAAGGGGGGAAATGCCATCGATGCCGCGGTGGCGGCTGCAGCCTGCATGACGGTGGTGGAACCGACCACGAACGGCCTTGGTTCGGATATGTTTGCCATCATCTGGAAGGACGGAAAACTGTACGGCCTGAATGCGAGCGGCAAGGCACCGAAGGCGCTTTCGGCGGAACTTGTGCGGAGCCTTGGCTATGAAAAGATGCCGCAGCGCGGCTGGCTCCCCGTGATGGTGCACGGGGCGGTGGCCGGATGGGCGGCGCTGTCGGAGCGTTTCGGGAAGCTTTCTTTTGAAGAACTGCTGCGGCCTGCGGCAGGCTACGCGGAGCAGGGCTTTGCGGTCACGCCGGTGATCGCCGACCTCTGGGAGAGAGGCTATAAGCTGTTTGCGGACCGGGAGGGCGATGAGTTCCGTCCCTGGGCTGAGACCTTTGCGCCGAAGGGCCATGCGCCGCGTCCCGGCGAGATCTGGTCCTGCCCGGAGATGGCAGAGACGATCAGGAAGATTGCGCAGACAAAGGGCAGAGCCATGTACGAGGGCTCTCTGGCAGACGCGATCGACGCCTTCTCACGCAAGACGGGAGGCTTCATCCGCAAGGAGGACCTTGAGGGCTATCAGCCGCAGTGGGTCGATCCCATCAAGGTGAATTACCGCGGCACGGACGTGTGGGAGATGCCGCCGAACGGCGACGGTCTCGTGGTTCTTGCTGCTCTGGCCATCCTGAACAATATCGAGCTGGACAGGGAGCATCCGGATTCGCCGGAGAACTTCCACAAGCTCATCGAAGCCATGAAGCTCGGCTATGAAGATGGGCTGAAATATATCTCGGATCCGCGCACGATGAAGGTGCCTGCGGAGGCTATCATCGCGCCGGAATACGCAAAGAAGCGAGTGGCACTGATCGGTGAAGAAGCGATCCACCCCTTCCCGGGCGAGCCTACGGCCGGCAGCACCATCTATCTCTGCACGGCGGATGCAGAAGGAAACATGGTCTCGCTGATCCAGAGCAACTTCAACGGCTTCGGCTCCGGGATCGTAGTCCCGGGCACGGGCATTTCCCTGCAGAACAGGGGCTTTGGCTTCTCTCTCGATCCGGAGAGCCCAAACGTGCTCGCGCCGGGCAAAAAGTCCTTCCATACGATCATTCCGGGCTTCCTGACAAAGGACGGAAAGGCGCTCGGCCCCTTCGGCGTGATGGGCGCGTTCATGCAGCCGCAGGGTCAGCTGCAGGTCGCGGTGAACATGATCGATTTCGGCATGAATCCCCAGGAGGCGCTCGACAGACCGCGCTGGGAATGGGTGAAGGATAAGAAGATCATACTTGAAGAGAGCGTGCCCGAGGAGATCGCAGAGGCGCTGCGCGCAAGAGGGCATGAAGTCGGACGCGAGCCGGATACTTCCGTTTTCGGCCGCGGGCAGATCATCCTGCGGGATGAGGAAGGCGTGCTCACAGGCGCGACCGAGCCAAGAGCGGACGGAACCGTTGCAGTCTGGTGAGGAATCGGTTAAGAAAAAGAAAAGCCGCCCCGGTGGCGGCTTTTTCGTGTCATGAGATCGTTGCCTGTACCCGCTAATTTCTCAGGCTGTGGATGGGGGCGGGGATGCGTCCGCCGCGGCGGATGAAGGCATCGGAAGAAGCAGGATTTACGGCCATGACCGGCGCATCACCGAACAGACCGCCGATGTGAACGGTGTCCCCTACGGTCTTTCCCGGTGCAGGGATCAAGCGGCAGGCCGTTGTTTTGTTGTTGATCATGCCGATCGCAGCTTCATCTGCAATGATGGCGGAGAGCGTTTCGGCAGACGTATCGCCGGGAACGGCGATCATATCCAGACCGACGGAGCAGACGCAGGTCATGGCTTCCAGCTTTTCCAGGCTGAGGCGGCCGCTCCGCGCGGCAGCGATCATCCCCTCATCTTCTGAAACAGGAATAAACGCACCGGATAATCCGCCCACATGTGAGGAGGCCATGATGCCTCCTTTTTTGACGGCATCATTCAGAAGGGCGAGCGCCGCAGTAGTCCCGTGCGCGCCGCAGGTCTCAAGACCCATCGCTTCCAGAATGCGGGCAACGGAGTCGCCCACTGCAGGCGTAGGCGCCAGAGAAAGGTCCACGATGCCGAAGGGAACGCCGAGCCGTCTGGAGGCTTCCTGTGCCACCAGCTGACCCATCCGCGTGACCTTGAAGGCGGTCCGCTTGATGGTCTCTGCGACCACATCGAAGCTTTGTCCCTGGCATTCCTGCAGGGCGGAATGGACCACGCCGGGGCCGGAGACGCCCACGTTGATCACGCATTCCGGCTCGCCCGGACCGTGGAAGGCGCCGGCCATGAAGGGGTTATCTTCCACGGCGTTGCAGAAGATGACGAGCTTTGAGCAGCCGAGCCCGTCGGCAGCTGCGGTAAGGGCAGCGGTCTGCTTGATGATCCGGCCTGCCTCGGCCACGGCATCCATATTGATGCCGGCCTTTGTGGAGCCGATGTTCAGGCTCGCGCAGACACGCTCCGTGGAAGAGAGCGCTTCGGGAATGGAGCGCATCAGGATCTCATCGGAAGCGGTGGCGCCTTTCTGCACCAGCGCGGAAAAGCCACCGATGAAATTGACGCCGACTTCCTTCGCGGCGCGGTCCATCGCTTCGGCAGCGGGAACATAAGAATCCGCGCGGCTGCTTCCAGCGATCATGGCGATCGGGCTGACCGAGATGCGCTGATTTACGATGGGGATCCCGAATTCCCGCTCGATCTGTTTTCCGGTCTCTACCAGATGCCCGGCTCTTCGGCAGATCTTTTCATAGATTTTGCTGCAGCAGACGGAGAGGTCCGGATCGGCACAGTCAAAAAGACTGAGGCCCATGGTAATGGTCCTCACATCCAGATGCTGCTGATCGATCATGCGGATCGTCTGCAGGATATCTTCACTGTTCAGCAGATAACTCATAGCGCCTCACCTTAAGCCTTATCAGATGCGGTGCATAGCATCAAAAATGTCCTGCCGCTGGATATGGATGGCCAGGCCCCGTTCTTCGCCGCGCTCCTGCAGATACTGGGAAAGTTCATCAAAAGAGAGCGGGCAATCGGCAAGATCCACCAGCATGATCATGGCAAAGTATTCCTGCATCAGTGTCTGGGAAATGTCCAGCACATTGATGTCTTTTTCGGCGAGCAGGCTCGTGACGTAGGCGATAATGCCTTTCCGGTCGCGGGCAAAAACGGACACGATAGACTTCATAAAAACCTTCCTTTCAGGAGGGAGAAGATCAGTTGTCGCGGACCTGGAGAAGCTTGGAAAGCTCACGCTCATGCCGGTTGTTGGAGGCGATCAGGACGGCCAGCTCATCCGTTCCGGCGGGCAGACCCTTGAAGCTGATGCAGCAGTCAAAATCGAAGCCTTCGGCATGATAGTGCGTGTTGTCGAAATCGATCGACGCATAGACCCGGCCGTCTCGCCCGACATTGGCGGAGCCGACCGACTGCATGCGGGGCGCCTGGCGCGAATAGGACGTGGGCGTGGCGGAGCGGGTAAAATTCCCGCTGCTGCTCTGGGACGCGTAGCGATAGGAAGCGGAGGAGCCGGAGGAAGCGGAACTGCTTTGCCCGGACTTGCTCTCACTGCCGATCTTTTTGAGCTGCTTTGTGACGATGACGATAATGATGATAAAAAAGACAATGATTTCCATAAGACGCTTTCCTTTCCTGTGATGCGGCTGCGCAGGCCTGCTGCTCTATTTTCTGCGGAATATGGCGATTCCGTAGGCAGGGAGCGGATAGGCAAGGGAGTGAGGGTGATTGTCTGCCGGGATGCTTTCTGCCGTAAAGACCGGCCGTTCGGCTGCCGGGATCAGCCCTCTTGTTTCATCCAGAACGAGCTCATAGCGGCCGCCGGAGGGCAGGCCCAGGCGGTAATCGGAGCGTTCCATAGGCGTAAAGTTGACGGTAAAGACGAGCGGATGGCGGCGGTCGTCGCCGAATCTCGCAAAGCTGAAGATGCTGCGGGAGGCGTCGTCAACACCCATCCATTCAAAGCCGGAGAAGCCCTTGTCTTCCTGCCAGAGCGCGTGCGTGCGCTTATACAGATGCAGCAGATCCCGGACGAACTTCTTCAGATCCCGGTTGCGCTCATCTTCCAGAATAAACCAGTCGAGCTCGCGGCCTTCCGACCATTCGCGCCGCTGCCCGAATTCCTGACCCATAAAGAGCAGCTTCTTGCCGGGATGCCCCAGCATAAACGTGTAGGCACACTTCAGATTTTTGTATTTATCATTCTCATAACCCGGCATCTTTTCGAACATGGAGCATTTTAAGTGCACCACTTCATCGTGCGAGATGGGAAGAATATAGTTTTCCGAATCCGCGTAGGTCATGGCGAAGGTCATCTCGTTGTGATGATAGCTGCGGAAGTAGGGATCCTGCTTCAGATAGCCCAGAAAATCATGCATCCAGCCCATGTTCCACTTAAAGGTAAATCCGAGGCCGCCTTCTTCCGGCGAGCCGGTCACCTTCGGCCAGGCCGTGCTTTCTTCCGCAATGGTCATAACGCCCGGAAATTCGCCGCGCACCACACTGTTCATGTGACGGAAAAACTCGATGGCGTCGAGGTTTTCATGTCCGCCGTAGCGGTTCGCGACCCATTCGCCGTCCTTTCTGCCGTAGTCCAGATAGAGCATGGAGGCAACGGCGTCCACGCGCAGTCCGTCGATATGGTACTCGCGGCACCAGAAGAGGGCGTTGGCGATGAGGAAATTGGAGACGGCGGGGTAGCCGTAATTGAAGATCTTGGTGCCCCAGTCCGGGTGCTCGCCGAGACGGGGATCCGGATGCTCATAGAGCGGTTCGCCGTCGAAATCCGCAAGGCCGAAATCATCCCGCGGGAAATGCGCCGGCACCCAGTCCATGATCACGCCGATGCCGTTTTTGTGGCAGGTATCCACAAAGAAGCGGAAGTCGTCCGGGGTGCCCAGCCGGCTGGTGGGGGCATAGTAGCCGGTCACCTGATAGCCCCAGGAGGCGTCAAAGGGATATTCGGCCAGCCCGATCAGTTCGATATGGGTATAGCCCATATCCTTCACATATTTGACCAGACGGTCTGCCAGCTCGCGGAAGGTATAAAAGCCTTCATCATCGGTCTCCCAGTGCCGCATCCAGGAGGCAGGATGGCATTCATAAATGCTGAGCGCCATGTGCGCGGGATCGGAGGAGGCGCGGTGAGAGAGCCACTCATCATCGGAAAAATGATAGTGAGACGCAAAGAAGCGCGAGGCCGTGCCGGGACGGCATTCCGCATGGAACGCATAGGGATCGGCTTTCTTAAGATAGCGGCCGTCCCGCGTCTTGATCTGAAATTTGTAGCACTGGCCCTCGCGGGCATTCGGGATATCGGCCTCAAAGACGTCGGTTCCTTCCGCACGGGGCAGAGGATCCGCATCGGGGTTCCAGCCGTTGCCGTCATAGAGCAAAGAGACTTCTTCCGCATGCGGCGCCCATACGGCTACGTGAAAGCCGCCTTCCGGCAGCGGGTGAGCGCCGAGCTTTTTATAGAGCTCGTAGTGAGTCCCCTGTTTAAATAAATAATTGTCCAGATCCGAAAACATAACAGCTCCTTTTCCTCTGGAAAAGTATAGCAAAAAAATGGCGATAGGTAAAGAAGAAAAACAGGCTGCCTGTGCAACAGATGCCAACAAAGTGTAGCGAGAAGAAGCGCCCTGTTCCTTGACGGAGGCATAAAAGGGCAGGATAATCAGGGCACAGCAATGGGGAGAGCATAAGCAAGGGGAAAGACTGTACCCTTGCTTTTTCGCACCATAGAGCAGGAGAAGTCCATGAAAGAAACGGTCGTTGTCATCTTCGGTGAGGAAAGTGAGTGGCTGCAGCGCTTTGCGGAGGCTCTTCGGGAAAGAACGAAGGCGCGGATGAAGGTGCTTCTGTTTGCGGAGGAAAACGCCGCACGGATCTATCTGACGGAAAAACCGGTGGATCTGGCTATCCTGCCGGAAAAGATGGCAGAGGACTTTTCCGCCCTGACGGAAACGCTTTATTTTACGGAAGAAGAGCGGCCGGAAGATGACTCTGCGCTTTACCGCTACCGGAAGATGAGCCAGCATCTTAAGGCAATCGAGGCACATCTTGGCAGGGATGCGGAGATAAGCGGGAGCATGAGGGCGGAAGTGCATGCGGTCTACAGTCCCGTGCGCGGCGCCGGACAGACCGCGGCCGCACTGATCCTTGCGCAGCTTCTGGGAGAAAGGGGCTCTTCGCTCCTGATCAGTACGGAACGCTATTCGGCGCTGCCCGCGCTACTCTCCCGGGAAAAAGAAGGAAGCCTTGCCGAGCTGCTCTATTTTGCTCACGTGAAGGTGAACGTTTCGGAGCACCTTCCGGAAGTGGAAGAGCGGGAAGATGGCTTCAGCTGGATCTGCCCTGCTCCGGAAGCAGAGGATCTTCGCAGCGCGGCAAAGGAGGACTGGGACTATCTGATCGGCTCGCTCAGGGCAGGCGCTGCGGCGCGCTATATCGTGATCGATGCCGGCGACGGGGCGGCAGATGAGACCTGGCTGCTTGAGCTTGCGGACCGGATCTGGATGCCGCTCAGGAGCGGAGGGATCGGACTGCACAGGGAACGCGCCTTCTGCGAAAGGCTTGAGCGGGAGGGCAGGACAGAGCTTTTGTCCCGCATCCGGCGCTTCAGCTTTCCGGCAACGGAGGAACTGAAAAAACCGCTGGACTGCCGCCAGCTGCTGCATACGGCGTGGGGCCGGTACCTGCGTGGCCTGCTGCGGGAGGAAGAGATGTGAGAGAAGAACTCAGGCAGCTGCGGCTGCGGGTCGCCGCCTGCTTTTCCGGCATGGAGGTGCCGGACGAAGCCCTGCTTGCCAGGATCGACGAAGAACTGACCGCTTACGGCATGAGCAGGCGGCTCAGCATTGAAGAAAAGATCATCTTCCGGAAAGAACTGTTTGATTCGTTCAGGGGCATGGACATCCTGCAGAAAGCGCTGGATGACGAATCCGTGACGGAGATCATGGTCAACGGCCTTGAAGGGATCTGGCTGGAAAAGGGCAGCGAGATCATCCGCTGGGACAGGGGCTTTGACGATAAGGAAACGCTGGAAGAGGTCATCCAGCTGATGGCAGCCAGCGTGAACCGCCTGGTGAATACCACGACGCCCATCGCGGATCTGCGTCTTTCGGACGGATCGCGGGTCAATATCGTGCTGCCGCCGGCGGCTCCGGACGGGCCGGTCATGACCATCCGGAAGTTCTACCGCTCGCCTCTGACCATGGAAAAGCTGATCGCGCAGGACAGCCTCTCACCCGCGGCAGCAGCTTTCCTCCGCAGCGCGGTGCGGGTGGGCTGCAATATCTTTATCAGCGGGGGTACCGGCTCCGGCAAGACGACTTTCCTGAACGCACTTTCGGAATATATCCCGGCGGAAGACCGCGTGATCACCATAGAGGACTCTCTGGAACTTAAGCTGCAGGGACTGCCGAATCTGGTCAGGCTGGAGACCAGAAATGAAAATCTGGAGGGCAGCGGGCGCATCTCCATCCGGGATCTGATCCGCACGGCGCTGCGCATGCGGCCCACACGGATCATCGTGGGCGAGGTGCGCGGAGAAGAAGCGCTGGACATGCTGCAGGCCATGAATACGGGGCACGACGGCTCCCTCTGCACCGGCCACGCAAACAGCGCGGCGGATATGCTCAGCCGTCTGGAAACGATGGCGCTCATGGGCGGCGAGCTGCCGCTCGGAGCCATACGGGGGCAGATCGCTTCCGCCATCGATCTGCTGGTCCATCTGGGACGAGGAGAGGACAGAAAACGGAAGGTGTTGTCGATCGAGGAGGTCAAACGGCTTGAAAACGGAGAAGGCGGCTGCCGCAGCTTATTTGTCCGCGAAAGAGAAACAGGACTCAGCTGGACGGGCATCCAGCCGGAGCGCGTCAGCAAATGGAAAAACGCCCGGGGCGCATGCCCGCACTTTTCCGAAGGCGGGTGGCTGGATCCGCCGTGTCTTTGCTGAGCTCTTTCCCAGGGAGGCTTACGAGCCCTTCCGGCTGCCGGGAGGAAAGATCCTGCTGGCGCTTCTTGGGGGCGCTGCCGCAGGAGCGGCCATCGGCTGTCTGTTCTTCCGCGGGGTGCTCAGACTGCTGCCGCTGCTGCCGGGAGCCTATGTGCTGTACCGGGTAGCTGTCCGGAAGTACGCCAGAGCACAAAGGCGCGCGATGAAAGGGCAGCTGAAGGACTACCTGCTTTCCGTGACTTCTTTCCTGCGCGCAGGCTATGCGCTGGAAAACGCCATGAGAGAAGCCGCCGGAGAAACAGCAGCCATGCACGGCGAAGGCACGATCATGAGCCGGGAAGCGGCGGAAATGGTCAGAAAACTGAGCCTTCAGACTCCGCCGGAGCGGGTGCTTAAGGATTTTGCAGAGCGAAGCGGTCTGCCGGATGCCGCGGAACTGGCCCGGGTCATCGCTGTTGCCAAGCGGATGGGAGGCAACTATCTGCCGGTCTTAAAGCGCATGGCATCCGCCATGGAAGCGCGACGCCTGGTGCAGGAAGAGATGGAAACGGCGCTCGCCGGGCAGAAGCTGGAATATCACATCATGTGCCTCGTGCCGGCAGGGATCCTGCTTTATCTCAACCTGACAGCAGGAGATCTGACCGAAGGACTGTACAGCGGCGGCGGACAGCTGTTTATGGCCGCCGTGCTGCCGTTTTATCTCCTGGCGGTGCTGCTGGGGGACAGGATGCTGGAGCGCGCTTATGACGGAAACTGAGATCAGACAGGAAGAGCAGAAAAGAAAGCGAAAGCTTGCCGCAAGACGCTCCGCCATCCTCTGCGGACTGTGCGGGCTTGCCGGGATGGGCGTCTTCCTTTACCGCGGGGAGCGCGAGAGCGGCATGCTGATCCTCCTTCTGGGGTTCGCGGCGGGAGCGGCGCTGCTCTATCTGCCCGTCCAGGAGGAAAAGCAGAAAAAGGAAAAACGGATGCGGGCGCTGCAGGCGGACTATGCCGGCATGGTCACGCGCCTGGGCCTGTACATGACGGCGGGGCTGTCCCTGCGCAACAGCTGGGAAAGGACCGTTCGGGACTATCAGGAGGACCGCGCGGCAGGCGGCGCGGAGCGGCCGGTTTATGAGGAGATGGAGATCACAAGACGGGAGATCATGGGCGGTGTCTATGAGGACCGCGCCTATGCCGCCTTCGGCAGGCGCTGTAAAAGCGCGGAATACTTACGGCTCGGAAGCCTGCTGGAGACCTATGTGCAGCAGGGAAACAGGGAACTGTTTGCATTACTGGAGCAGGAAGCGGCAAACGCATTGAACGGTGATCTGATGCGGGTAAAAAAACGCGGGGAGCAGGCCGGAACGCTGCTGCTTCTTCCGATCCTGATCCTCTTTGCCCTGACCCTGCTGATGGTGGTCGTCCCGGCCCTGATGCAGATGCAGACGAACATGTAGAAAGGAGAAACAGATGCGGAGCATGAAAGACATTCTGAAGGATGAGAGCGGCGTGGGAGTCGTAGAGATCATTTTGATCCTCGTGGTACTGATCGCCCTGGTGGTGATCTTCAAGGAGCAGCTGACGGCGCTGGTGGAGAGGATCTTCGGCAGCATCACCGGCGGCGTCTCCATTATCACGGAATGAAGAAAAATAAGGGCGTGATCAGTGCGTTTCTTGCCTTGATCTTCCTTCTGGTCGCCGCACTGATTGCGGTAACGCTGGAGAGCACGCGGGCTGCCTGCCTGGATTATCTTGCGGAAACGGCTGCCCGCTCCGGTCTGGAATCCGTCTTTGCCGCGTTTGACAGCGATGTGCTGAATGAGCACGGCCTGCTCACGGTGCGGGGCAGAGAAGGCGGCCGCCTGACCTGGCCGCTGGACGCGGAGCGCTACGCAAGAGCGTATTTTGACCCTGCGGGAGGCAGGCTGCGAAACGGCGACAGGGTAGGCCTTTCTTCCTTAAGCGTGCGTGCGAAAGACAGCGTTTTCATCACCGAAGACAACGGAAAGATCTTTGTGGATGCCGTTATGGATTATATGAAAAGCGCCGGGATCGGGATCATGCTGAAGGAAACGCTCGAACGGCTCGGCCTGTTCGATGAAGACGGGGCACTGACCTTCAGCGGCAGCCTGCAGCGCTTCCTGGGGAGTGATGAATTCAGCCTGGAGGATATTCTGAAGGATTACGGTGATCTGAAAGGAAAAGCGGAGGACCTGATCAGTGCCGCGCAGGCTGCCGGAGAAGAAGGCGGCGAGGAAGGCCGCGAGGACGGGAGCAGCGGAGGCGGCAAGGTGGACCTTTCGAGAACCAGTTTTTCGGAATTGCTGGATGAGCTGAAGCTGATCAGAGACGGCGGGATCCTGGGCTTTGTGACTGGAAACAGTCAGATCTCTGCGCTTGCCTGGACGGATGCCGAAAACCCTTCCCGCCTGCCGGAGGCGGAAAAGGCGCTGCACAGCGGACTGGCCAGGGCGGATTATTCCTTTGACGAGACCTTGCTGCTCGGGGAATATCTGATGAATACCATGCGCTGCTACACGGAGCAGGGAAAGGGAGGACACCGCTATGAGGCGGAATATGTCATCACCGGAAAACAGACCGAGCGGGCCGCGCTCGCTGCGATCGCCGCAGACCTGATGCTGATCCGGACAGGCCTGAATTTTGCCTATCTTTGTACGGACAGCGAAAAGCAGGCTGCCGCAGAAACGCTGGCGCTGTCCGTCATGACGGCCCTGGCCGTTCCGGAACTGACGGCAGTATTGAAATGGCTGCTGATCACGGCGTGGGCGGCGGCGGAGGCGGTCGCAGATCTGCGCGCGCTGTTTCAGGGGAAACGGGTCGTGCTCTGGAAAAGCAAGAGCAGCTGGAAGCTGCTGTCGCTGTCTCTGGAAAGTGCGGAGCAGACGCAGGGCTTTTCCGTAGGCCTCGGCTACAGAGACTATCTGCGGCTTTTGTTTTATCTGCACGCGGGACCCGGCGCGGCTTACCGGATGATGGATGTGATCCAGGCCCGGCAGAAACAGTACAGATATGATTTTCGCATGCGGGAGTACATGGTGAGCGCATCGCTGACGATGACGGCAGAGGTGACCACCCTGTACTTGCAGTATCCGGCCTTCCGGCGCCTGTCCGGCGCGGGATTCGGCCGGCGATATAGTAAAACAGCCGCCTGCTCGTATTAGGCGGCCCCGCCTTCGGGCACGCAGAAAGGAGGTAATATGGCTTGTTTTCCCCGGATGCATAACAACAAAAACGGTGGACCCCTGGCGAAGGAATGGCTAAGACATCTCCCTCAAACCCAATCTTATGAGTCCTTCCGAACACCAAAACGTCTCTCCAAAACGCCGGCATCCGGGGACTTTGTTTCTGCAGTCATGACGGTCGAAGCAGCGCTTTCCTTCAGCTTGTTTCTGCTTCTGATCAGCCTCTTTTTCACCTTTTACCAGGAACAGCGGATCGCACTGAAGGCGCAGAAAGCCCTGGATGAGACGGCCCAGGCGGTTGCGGAATGGTCCTACGCGGTGCAGTTTGCGGAAGGATATACCGGAACAGACATCCTCTCGCTTGCGGACGGAAGCAAGATCTCTTCGGTCCTTGAAGGAAGCAGCAGCGTCACGGAGCTGCTGAGCGGCCAAGCAGATCTGCTGCAGGAAATCAAAGTCTTTCTTGCCGAGAAGGGCTCGGCCCTGCTGTGGCAGGCACTGCTGAAGCAGATCGTTGCCGGAAAAATAGGAGAACAAAACCTGAAAAACGCCGGTGTTGCGGGCGGAGCAGGAGGCCTTTCGCTTTCCGGCAGCACGCTGCATGACAGGCAGCTGAATCTCGTTCTTCGCTTTACGGTCTGTTCGAGGATCGGCGCCCCGTTCGGGCTGAAGATCCCGGTCACCGTAAGGTCGCTGCGCCGCCTCTGGATCGGCACGGTCTCTGTGATCCCGCAGGAGGGGCACCCGGAGGAAGAGGATGAGACAGAGACGGAAGAAACCATTGTTTATGTCACGGCCAACGGTGAGGTCTTTCACAGAACGAAGCAGTGCCGCATCCTGCACATCAGGCCGTTTGCCGTACCGGCGGCGGAGGTCGGCACATACCGCAACAACAGCGGAGGAAAATACTATCCCTGCGATTACTGCTGCGGCGGAAAAGCGGTCAGGGAAGGCCTGGTCTATATTACGGATGAAGGCATCCGTTACCATGCGGACAGGACTTGTTTTGAGATCACCCGGAATGTAAGGGAGATCGCGTTAAGCGAGGCACAGGAAAAATACAGGCCCTGTTATTACTGCGGCCAGGAGGCGGGATGAACGCGCTTCTGACAGATCCCGGGACGAGGCAGGCGGTACAGGCGCTGCTGCTCCCTGTCTATCTGATCTGGCTTTCGGTTTGGGATATCCGCCGGGGGCAGCTGCCGCTCTCACTGCTTGCCGCGGGCGGAGGAGCCGGCCTTCTGCTGCGGATCGCCGACCTGATCGCGGGAGAGGAAGCGGCTGCGCTCTGCGGCGCCTATCTGCCCGGAACGGCTGCGGGGCTCTTCCTTCTCGCAGCAGCAAGGATCAGCAAGGAAGAAATCGGTTACGGAGACGGAATATGCTTTTGCACTCTGGCGTTATGGCTCCCCTGGGGAGACCTTCTGACACTGCTTTTGACGGCGCTTGCGCTCTGTGGGATACCGGGAGCGATCATCGCTCTGATCCGGAAAACGAAGAAGATCGCTCTGCCGTTTATGCCCTTTGTGACAGCGGCGTATCTGCTCCTGCTCCTCCTCGGGGCCTGAAGGGGCGCTTTACGGTCGAGGCTGCGCTTCTCCTCAGCATCATCCTGCTCGTGCTGGCCTTTATCATGAGACTCGGACTGAAAAACCGGGAGATCATTCTGACGCAGGCCGTACAGTATGAGGCGGAGCTGGCCGCGGAGCAGGACCGTTTCGTTCCGCGGGATCTGATCAGGCTGTGCCAGTTTATTGAGGTCTGGTTCCCACAGAACGGACAATAGACAGAACATAACACGGCAGAAAAGAGAGGAAACAGAATGGAGATTCATTACAGCCGGGAATTGGATGCCAGCTATCTGATCATATCCGAGGACTTGCCGCGGGATGAGATCAGCGCGCGCATGGCAGAGCGGGCAGCACCTGCAGGCCTTCTGCGCATGGAGAGCCGGGAAACTGAAGAGGGCCGGGAATACCGCTACAGTATCGACGGACTGAAGAGCATGGAGGCATCTCTTGCGACGCGGGAGATCGAAGCGGCAGAGATCCGGGAACTGATGCACAGTCTTTACCGGGTCTCGAACGAGCTGCAGGAATATCTGTTAAAGCCGGATCAGCTCTTTCTCAAACCGGGGCTCATCTACCGCGGAAAGGATGGCTGGAGCTTCTGCTGCGATCCCTCGCATGAGGAGGACTTTTTCGGACAGCTGCAGGCGCTCTCCCGTTACATCCTGAAAAAATGCAATCATAACGATGAAGAAAGTTCACGGATCGCTTATGAACTCTTCCATGTCTGCCATGAGGAAAATTTTACTTTTAATCAGATCTGGGAGGCTATTGAAACAGAGGAACCCGGGGGAGATATCGCGGAGATCCGCATAGAAAAGGAAGAGGGCTTTCTCGGAAAGCTGCGCCGTTTTATGGGCTTTTAACGGGCTTTTGCTTGACATGACGCGCCATTTTGTCTATCATACAAGCGGCGGACGGCCTGCCGGCGCAGGCGGTCCCAAAGGTATGGAATGAAGCTTTACCGGAAAAGAAAAGGCGGAATGAGCGCGAAGAGATTTGCCGTGCTGCTGGCGGGAGTGATCCTGGCAGTCTGTTCTTCGTGCGGCGCAAACAGAAGGCCGACGGAGACGGCAGGTCAGCTTCCTTCGATCGGCGTGCCGGAGGAGATCTCTGTTCCGCAGACGACACAGGGGGCTGCACAGCCAAGTACCCGGAGCACGGAGGCAAGCACTCAGCCTGCGTCAACGCAGGAAGTGCCCGTCACGCAGACGGAGCCGCCGGAGACCAGCACGCCGAAGACGCAGATCCACGCCCTCTCCCAGCAGGAGATCGATGCGATCCGCGCACACTATGACGGAACCGTGATCGGCTTCGGGACCGGTTTCAAGCAGTCCTGGGCAGATGAATATAACCGCCCGACCCTCGTCAATAACCTGCTGAACCGTTTCGCGGGAACCGATGCGAACATTCTGGCCTATTGTTCAGACGCCGAGACAAAAGCAGTGGCTTTTTCCTTCCAGTGCGGGACGGAATACGGACACACGGATGAGGTGCTGGACATCCTGGCCAAATATGGCGTCAAATCGACGTTCTACATTATTCATTCTTACGGCGAGAAAAACCATTCGCTTGTCGAGCGGATGATCCGTGAAGGCCATGTGATCGGCAGCCACACCTATTCCTGTCCGAACGGCGGCATCGCGCGCCTGAGTCTGGAAGAGCAGATGCAGGATGCCATGAAGATGCAGCAGTACATGCAGGAGTCCTTTGGCTATACCCTGAGCAAATTTAACTTTAACAGCGGCTACTGGTCCGAGCAGGCCATGATCATGATGTCCCGCATGGGATACCAGATCGATTTCTGCAGCTGTAACTATTCGGACTACGACCCCACGGCTTCGTTTGATTCGGCCGAGATCCTGGGCGAGCTTGAAAAACGTCTCCATCCCGGCTGCATCTACTGTTTCCACACGACCAACGTGATCACGCCGACCATTCTGGAACCGCTGATCCGCTATTGCCAGGATCAGGGATATTCCATCATTCAGGTCCCGTAAACAAAGGAGGGAAAAATGAAAACACGTTTCTGCAGACTCTCCGGCGGACCTGAAGATGAGGAGATCTATCGTGAAGCGGGAACGATCATCCGCGAAGGAGGCCTGGTGGCTTTTCCCACGGAAACGGTCTACGGCCTCGGCGGCAACGGACTGAGCGGTGCGTCATCGGCGAAGATCTACGCGGCGAAGGGCCGTCCGTCGGATAACCCGCTGATCCTGCATATCGCGGGCATGGAAGAACTTCCCGCACTGGTAAGTGATATCCCGGATGCCGCAAAGCGACTTGCGGAAGCCTTTTGGCCGGGGCCGATGACCCTGATCTTCCGCAAAAGCAGTCTTGTTCCGCCGGAAACGACAGGCGGACTTGACACGGTGGCCGTGCGCATGCCGTCCCATCCGGCGGCGCAGCGCTTTATCCGGGCAGCCGGGGTGCCCATCGCGGCGCCGAGCGCGAACCTGTCCGGGCGTCCGTCCCCGACAACGGCAAAGCATGTCCGGGAAGATCTGGACGGCAGGATCGATATGATCCTGGACGGCGGCCCCGCGGATATCGGGCTGGAATCGACCATCATCGATGTGACGGAAGAGACGCCGGTCATTCTCCGGCCGGGCTATATCGGCAGGGAGGCGCTGGAGACTCTGCTTGGAAAAGTAGAACTTGACCGGGCCGTGTTTGCGGAGCCCGCGCAGGGAGTAAAGCCGAAAGCGCCGGGGATGAAGTACCGTCATTATGCGCCGAAGGCAGAGATGACCCTGGTGGAGGGGGCTTTCGCCGCGGAAGCGATCCTCAAAGAAGCGGCAGCATCGGCACGGGCCGGCAGGAGAACAGGCATCCTCTGCAGCGAGGAGACGAAAGACCGTTACAGTCCCCTTGCAGAGGAACTTGGCGCCGAAGGCTTCAGCCTGAAGCTGTTCTGCGCAGGAAGGCGCAGTGATCCGGAAAGCATTGCGCACCGCCTGTTCGGCCTTCTGCGGCAGTTTGATGAGGACGGCATCGAAGTCGTCTGGGCAGAAAGCTTTGACGAAGGCGGGATCGGCACAGCCGTGATGAACCGTCTGCGCAAGGCGGCGGGCTACCGCATCATGAGGACTTAAGCAGAAAAACAAAGCGGCCTCATCAGAGGGCAGCAAACAATAAACAGGCGGAGCTTATGAAAGCCCGCATAAGCATAACAAAAGGAGAAGTTTACGATGATCGCGATCGCAAGTGACCACGGCGGATACGCCCTGAAGCAGGAACTCCTGCGGCATCTGGAAAAGCAGGGAGTGGAATTCAAAGATTTTGGCTGTTACAGTGAAGCGTCCTGTGACTATCCGGCTTATGCAAAAGCCGTAGCGGGGGCGGTAAAAAGCGGTGAAGCGGAAAAAGGGATCCTGATCTGCGGCACGGGCATCGGTATGTCGATCGCGGCCAACAAGGTCCCCGGCATCCGCGCGGCCGCAGTCAGCGACTGTTTTACCGCGAAGGCAACACGGGAACACAATGACGCAAATATCCTCTGCCTCGGCGGCCGTACGGTGGGACCGGAACTGGCGCTGATGATCGCGGATATTTTCCTGACCACCCCGTTTTCCGGCGCGGAGCGGCACGCAAGACGCATCGCACAGATCGAGGAAAACTGAAAGAACAGCGCGGCAGCAGAGAATCCTGCCCGGCAGCGGCAGGCAGCACAGAAAAGGAGAAGCCATGTACCAGAGAGAAGATTACATCAACTGGGACGAGTATTTCATGGGCGTTGCGTTCCTCAGCGCCAAACGTTCCAAGGACCCTCATACACAGGTGGGCGCCTGCATCGTGAGCCAGGACAACAAGATCCTTTCCATGGGCTATAACGGATTCCCCAACGGCTGCGCGGATGAGGATTTTCCCTGGAACCGGGAAAGCGATGATCCCTACGACAATAAATACTTTTATACGACACACAGCGAGCTGAACGCGATCCTGAACTACCGCGGCGGCTCCCTCGAGGGAAGCAAGCTGTATGTCACGCTTTTCCCCTGCAATGAGTGCGCAAAAGCCCTGATCCAGAGCGGGATCCGCACCGTGATCTACGCGGAAGACCGCTACGCGGCGACCTCATCGACCCGGGCGTCCAAGCGCATGCTCCGGGCTGCAGGCGTGGAATTCTATCCGTACGAACCTTCGGGCAGAAGGATCGAGCTGGATCTGTAAGATCGGACCCTCGCAAAAGCCGGATCATTCATGAGCACAGTCAAAAAGAAGATCATTATTCTTTCAGCTGTCTTTATCGCGGCACTGCTCATCGGCATGACGCAGGCGCCCGCGCAAAAGCCGGCGGCAGAAGAGGGAAGCACGCTCAGCGCGGCTTCCCTTCCTGTGCTGTGTCTGGATTGGGAAGGAAGCATGATCGATCCCCTGCGGGCCTATACGAAAGAGATGGATCCGGCCTGTTTTACCGACAGCGTTTATCCCCTGACAGAAGAGAACATGACGATATCCGGCGCGCTGTATGACAGCGCAGGACCGCCTGCCGCCATCAGCTACGAGGTGCGGGACGAAGCAGACGGCAGACTGATCGAGCGGGGAAGCGCGAGGTTTCTCAGTGTGGGCAGTAAGGAATACCGTTTCGGTCTTTCCCTGCAGGATCTGTATGAAGCGGGAACATATTACCGCTTAAAATTCACGGTCGACCTGGGAAATGAACTTCAAGGTTCCTATTATACGCGGATCAAGATCGTTGATGAGGAAACGCTGACCGCGCTCATGGACTATGCTGCGATGTTCCATGATGCGTTGTTTGATAAGACGGCAGCTTCAGGCTATTATCCCAAACTGGAACCAAACGATGAGGCGGACCGGAAAACACTGGCGTATGTAGACATTCACTGTTCGCCGGATCAGGTCTCCTGGGGAAGCTCAGGGGCAAAGCCTGCCTCCCGGAGCTGGATGACGATCCAGTCGCTGGAAGGAGATCTTGGCCATTTCCGCTTCGATTATCTGGCTTCGGCGGATTTCGGCGGACTTGCGCCTATCACGCTGCGCTGCGCAGAGACCATGACGCTGCGGAAAAACAGAGACTCGATGTATCTGCTGAAATATGAGCGGCATGCAAATCAGCTCTGGGAAGCCGGAGAAGATACCGTAAGCACAAAAGGCTTTCTGCTCGGCGTTCAGGAAGAGGCTTCGGTCCGGACTGTTTCCCGCGGCAACGTGACGGTCTTTGCGGTCAACGGGGAGCTTTACAGCTATGACACAAAGGCAGGGCGGCTGACCCGTGTCTTCTCCTTCCGAAGAAAAGGGGAGCATGAACTGCGGACGCTGTGCGGCGATTGCCGCATCGAGATCATGAACGTGGATGAGAGCGGCAACATTGATTTTGTCGTGAGCGGCTACCAGAACGGCGGCAGCCGGGAAGGCTTATCCGCCGCGGTCTGGTACAGCTATCATGCAGAAACGGCCGAGCTTCAGGAAAATATCACCCTTGATTCAAACCGTTCGCCCGGGTTCGTGCAGGAAGATGCCGCACGTCTTTTCAGGCTGGCCGGAGACAATTATCTCTATCTTTGTCTGGACCGGAAGATCGCCGTCGTGGATATTTCCACAGGAGAAACGGCCGTCCTGGTGGACAGTGCCGCGTTTGATTCTCTGGTGCAGAGCAAGAAAGGGACCGCGTTTGCCTGGCAGTCCGGCAGCGACCTGAACTTCCCGACATCGATCCGGGTCATGGATCTGGAAAAAGGGATCAATCAAAGCATCACGGCAGAAGAAGGGGAATTCATCCGGGTCCTCGGCTATATGCGGGAAGACCTGATCATCGGCCGGGGCAGAAAAAGCGACAAGCCGCTTGATGACGGAGAAGGCGGACGGTATCCTCTGTATGCATTGGAGATTCTCAATGAGGATCTGGAAACGATCACGACGTACGGCTTCCCTGAATACCTCATCAGCGGGATCGAGACAGATGATGAACGGATCATCGTTCATCGCTACGGACAGACCAAGACCGGCGGCTATTATATCTATGCGGATGATGATGTTCTGCTGCGCAGCGACAGTGAAACGACCGCTCCATCCGGCGGCGCGACGACCTACCAGCATGAGACACTGATGCGGGTGAGCATGATCCCGATGAGCAAGCTGCCGTCCTATCTGAGGCTGGAGATGGCCGGAAACCTCCTGATCCGTGAGGGAAGAATGCTTTCGCTGCCGGCAGCCGGAAGCCCGCAGGCACACTACTTCGCCTATGGAAGGGGCAGGCTGCTCGGGACCTATCAAAGCGCGGGAGAGGCAATCCTGACAGCTTCGCCGGAATACGGCTATGTCACGGACGCTTCGGACGGAAGGCTCCTCTGGACCTGGACCTCCAAGCGGTCAAAACGCGAGCTTTCCCCCGGAGACATCCGCAGCGATCTTGCGAAGCATCTGGATCTTTCCGGCGCGGCGTACCGCAGTCTGCTGTACTATATCGACAGAGGCATGCCGGTGCGCTGGATCAGCCCGGACCGCGGAGAAGTCTGGCTGATCGGCTATAAGGGCGACGAATGCACGGTATATGATCCTCAGGCAAGAAACAGCTATATCCTGATGCAGGACGAGATCGAAGAGGCCATTGTGCGGAATGATAATTATTTATGGTGTTATATGGATTGACAAAACGATCGGGAGGCGCGTATAATAACGCAGCATGAACGATCTCAAGCTTCCGCGCAGCCGGGGCCGCAGCGGGCCTTGTTTCCTGAAGCGATGCAGGGGTGATGCCTCCCGGAGGGACGGATCGGGATGCCGGCATACAGGATTTGGTCTTACGCAATGGAGAACTGCGAACCGTGTCAGGTCGGGAACGAAGCAGCACTAAACAGCCTCTTCATGTGCCGTAAGGAAGCCGGATCCTGCGGCACCCGCCCGCTTTCGAACGGAGACGCGCGGATTTTTTACGGCATTTTCACAAAAGGAAATGCCGCTTTTTTATTGCGGAACCGCCGGGCTTATGATATGATATCTCCAAAGGTCTTTAAAGAGACCTGTTTTGTGTTACGGGCTAAGCGCCGCAGGAGGCACGAACACCGTCCTGTGCGCGGCGTGCGGACCGCTGAAGGGAAACAAAGAACAGTTCATGGCATATATCGCACTTTACCGAAAATGGCGTCCGGCTTCCTTTGATGAGGTCAAAGGGCAGGATCCTGTTGTTGAAACGCTCCGCAATCAGATCGAAACGGGGCGTATTGGGCATGCCTATCTGTTCTGCGGCTCACGCGGTACCGGAAAAACATCGGTGGCCAAGATCTTTGCCAAGGCCGTCAACTGCGAGAACCCCTCACATGGCAGCCCCTGCGGGCAGTGCGCCATGTGCCGGGCAGTGGACGAGGGCAATTCCGTCAATGTGATCGAGATCGATGCCGCCTCCAACAACGGGGTGGACAATATCCGTGAGATCCGCGATGAAGTGCAGTACCGACCCGCAGAGGGCAAGTACCGCGTCTATATCATCGATGAAGTCCATATGCTCTCGGCAGGGGCCTTCAATGCGCTCCTGAAAACGCTGGAAGAACCACCCTCTTATGTGATCTTCATTCTGGCGACGACTGAACCGCAGAAGATCCCGCTCACGGTGCTTTCCCGCTGTCAGCGCTATGATTTCCGCCGGATCACGACGGAAGATATCATTGCCCGCCTGAACGAGCTTGCCGCGGGGGAAGGTGTCGAGGCAGAGGACAAGGCCATTGCCTACATCTCCCGAAAGGCCGACGGCGGCCTGCGCGATGCCATCAGCCTTTTGGATCAGTGCATCGCCTACCGCGGAAACGGACCGCTCAGCTATGAAAAGGCCCTGGAAGCCCTGGGAACGGTAGACAGTGATATGCTCAGCCGCTTTCTTAGAGCCATGCTGATGGATGATACTTCGGAAGCGCTGAACGTGATCGAAGCCGTCCGGATCGAAGGCCGGGACCTAAGCCAGTTCGTACAGGATTTTATCTGGTATCTGCGCAACCTTCTGCTGCTGATGACCGCAGAAGCAACAGGCGACCTGCTGGAAATGTCCGGAGAGGACTGGATGCGGCTTGCCGAAGAGGCCAAGCTGACCGATCCGGAAGACCTGATGCGGCTCATCCGCCTGTTTTCGTCGGTGTTTAACGACATGCGGGCGGCTGCGGACAAGCGTGTCCTGCTGGAGGTGGCGGCGATCAAAGCGACCAGACCGGCCATGGAGACCGATGTGTCCGCACTCGCAGCCCGGGTACTGGATCTGGAGCAGAAGCTGGAAAGCGGGAACTTCTCACAGCCGCGGAGCGCGGAAAAGGTACAAAGCAGCCCGCAGCCTGCCGTGGCACAGGAAAAAACAGAAGAAAGAGTGATTCCCCGGGCAGACTGGGAAAACCTGCAGGAGATCAAGAACCGCTGGAAGCAGCTGCTCAGGCGTCTCCCCTATCAGGCCGCCTGGCCGCTTGGCTTTACCTGGCTTGAACCGCGCGATAACGGTGTCATGGGGATCGTATTTACGGACCGGTTTAAATACAATACGGCACTTCGCTTTCGGTCAGTCGAGCTGCTGAAGAAGGCGCTGGAACAGGAATATGGCAGGACTGTTGAATTTGACATCCGCACGGCGGGCAGCGGCGAGAGCGAACCGCGTTTCGTGACGGATGAGGATCTGGCAGCCATCCACATGGAAATAGAGACGGAGGACTAAAATGGCTAAGCATGGCGGTTATTCGGGCGGAATGCCCGGCAACATGAACAATCTGATGAAACAGGCGCAGCGGATGCAGCGGCAGATGGAAGAGATGCAGAAAGCGATGGACGAGAAGGAATTTACGGTCTCTGCCGGCGGCGGAGCCGTGGAGGTCGTGATCACCGGCGCGAACGAGATCAAAGCTGTCAGTCTGAAGCCGGAGATCGTTGATCCGGACGATGTGGAAATGCTGCAGGATCTGCTGGTTGCCGCTGTGAACGAGGCCATCCGAAAGGTCGCTTCCGAAAAGCAGAGCGCCATGGGCAGCCTGACCGGAGGATTCGGGTTCTAAATGGAGTACTTCAGCAGTCATATCCAGTCTTTGGTGGAAGAGCTGTCAAGGCTCCCCGGCATCGGCGCCAAAACGGCGGCAAGACTGGCTTTTCATATCATCAGTATGCCGGAAGGCGACGCGGAGCGGCTGGCTGACAGCATCACAAACGCCAAACACAATGTGCGCCTGTGCAAATGCTGCCAGACCCTGACCGATGAGGAATACTGCCCGATCTGCAGCAGCTCCTCGCTGGACCGCTCACAGATCATGGTCGTGGAAAATCCCCGTGATCTGGCCGCGTATGAACGCACCGGCAAATATAACGGCCTGTACCATGTGCTGCACGGATGCATCTCCCCGGCCCTTGGGATCGGACCGTCGGACATCCGCCTGAAGGAGCTCATGCAGCGGCTGCAGACGGAGGATGTGAAGGAAGTGATCATCGCCACCAACTCCACGCTGGAAGGCGAGACCACGGCCATGTATATCAGCAAACTGATCAAGCCGACAGGCATTCTGACGAGCCGCATCGCAAGCGGCGTTCCTGTCGGCGGCGATCTGGAATATATCGACGAAGTCACGCTGCTGCGGGCTCTGGAAGGCCGGCGCGCGCTGTAACAGGAGAAGATTATGGACAAATACTCGTATACGGTGAAGACTGACAAGATCCAGAAACTGGTGAAAAAAGGAGATTATGCAGCAGCGGTCAAGATCGCGGGGACGGTCGACTGGGAAGAGGTGCATTCCGTGCGTCTCCTGACGATCACCGCCGCAGCGTATGAACACATCCGTGATTACAAGGGCGCGATCGAACTGCTGCAGATGGCCTATGACGAATCGGCGGTCGGCAAGCGCATCCTGTACAAACTGACCGGCCTCGCGATCGCGGACGGGGATGCGTCGTTAGCGCAGAAGTATTACGAGATGTATCTGCAGGAAGCGCCGGATGAAAACGGCCGCTATCTGCTGCGCTATCTGCTGGCGGAACTGAAAGGTGAATCGCTGGATAAACGGATCGCCATTCTGGAGACGTACCGCAAGTACGAATTTGAAGAGGAGTGGGCTCTCCGCCTGGCCGAACTGTACGACGAAGCCGGCATGGGAGATGCCTGCGCGAAGCTCTGCGACGAGATCATTCTCTGGTTCGGCGTCGGCGAATATGTGGATGCAGCCTTAAAGCTGAAAGCAAAATACGCACCGCTGAGCGCTGAGCAGCAGGATAAGATCGACAACCGCGAGTTTTACGAAAAACGGTATCAGGACGTTGCGGAAGAATATAAGGAAATGGATCAGGCCGCTGAGGAATCCGAAGAAATAGAAGAGGTCACTGAGGACGATGGCCGCGCAGCCGCTCCGCTGGAGGAAGACGGCGGTGCAGAGACCGCCCCTCAGCAGATCGTGATGCCCGGGGAAGATGAGACCTGGCGCGGACGGATCCTTCTGGTCGACGGAGATTCGCTGGAAAAGGCTGTACCGAAGGTCCTGGAGGCGCTGAGCGCCTATCATGAGAAAAACGGAACGTCCCTGAACGGGCTGACCCGCATTCCCGCGGTGAAGTTCAACAAACTGGGCTTTGCGGCCGCGCGGGAGCACATCGCGGATAAGGACCTTCTGGTGGACGGCGCTTCGGCCCTTTCCGACGAATTGCTGAATGATCTCCTGGCTTATGTCCGCGAAGAAGGCACCAGTACGGTCTTCGCGCTGACCGATACATCGACGGAACTGGCGTATCTGGATGTGCGTCTTGGCGAATTCCTGAAGAAGGAAACGCTCCCTTCCATTAATGAAGCGGAAGAGGAAGAGATGAAGCTGGATGTGGACGCGGTCATGGATGAGCCCGAGTCTGAGAGCAGCGGCGGAGATACGAAGGAGATCGTTCCGCAGGTCAAGGCCGCGCTTGGCGAGGCAGATGAGCCGGTGCTGGATGAACGCGCCGCGGTATCGGATACCGTAAAGCTTGACAAAGGCGCTTTGGACGAAGCGGCAGCGGTGATCCTTCCGGAAAATGACGATGATTACCGTCAGGAGACCATTGAAGACTTCTTCCGGGCACAGGAGGCGCAGACCCCTGAGAAAGAGGAACTGCCTGCTCCTGCGGTAGTGCTGCAGGAGGCGGAGCAGAAAGCGGAAGAGATCGCAGAAGCCGTTGAGGTCAAAGCGGCTGAAGAGATCCGTGCCGCCGCGGAAGTGCGCGAGCCGGCTGAGCCTGCTGCCGCCGCGGAAGTGCTCAAGTCAGTGGAACAGGCTGCGGAGGAAGTGAAAGAGACTGCCGCAGAGCCTAAGCAGGCTGCAGAAGCAGTCAAAGAGATCGTTGAGGAGCCGGCGGAAACGGTGGAAGAACTTGTTCAGGAACCGGCAGAAGCCGTAGCCTCAATGGAGGAGGTGCTCCAGGAAGATACGGAAGAAGACGCAAGCAATCTGTTTACCGATCTGAATGTTGCCCTGCTTCGTGATGAGGAACCGGGAGAGGAACAACAGGAAGAGACGATCGAGGAACAGCCGGAAGAGGAGGAACTGCTTCCCGCCGCGCCTGCTTTCGGCAGCGAGCCTGCTGAAGAACCGATTGATCCGGACGAGGAACTGCGCAAAAAAGCGAAAAAGATCCAGGGAAGCATGTCTCCGGAAAGCTTCCTGATCTATGCGAAGAACTATCTGACCTCGATCGACTGCGTTCTGCAGGAGGATGGGGAAGATGCGCTGATGGCGGCGGCAGCCGATCGCCTGGCAGACGGCATTGCCCTGACGAAGGAAGAAGCGGAAAACATCATTGAAGCCGCGGCCGATCTGTCCGAGAAGAAGAGCGGACTCTTCGCGCGTCGTTATAATAAGGAAGGCTGTCTGATCCTCAAGAGCAAATTCATTGTGTAAGCGCATCCGCGCGATAGACGGGGCAGCCTGAGGCCGCCCCGTTTTTTTGTGAGGCCACTATATTTTGTGCCTCCTTCCAAGGGCACCACAAGACAAAAAACAGCCTGAAAATCTTTTTTAAAAAAAGGCGAAAAAGTTGTTGACAAGTTGGGAGTGGTGTGATAGATTATCGAATGCGCCTTGAAAAAGCGCCGCACCTTGACAATTAAATGATGCAATCCAACCCTGAAGATTCTTTAGAATGAACTGCATCTTTAGGGCTTCGAGAAGGAAAGCTTGCTTGCCTGAAACGAAGCCGAAAGATATAGGGCGGACGCCCGAATGAGCAGCGGCCGAAGGCCGGTGCGAATTCAAGCAGTTCATTCAAATAATTATTTCAAGGAACGAAAAAAACGACCTAATACAAGGTAAATAACGGACAAAGAAGTCAGCAATGGATTCTTAGTCTGTGATCAAATTTTAACATGAGAGTTTGATCCTGGCTCAGGAT
>Ga0129307_1001288_pt1 | contig 28154 bp, 25 predicted proteins | sample P1105metagenome_FD_94437 | JGI IMG/M metagenome (GOLD analysis project Ga0129307, IMG submission 94437) | Capybara group fecal microbial communities from Wisconsin, USA - P1105 metagenome | ecosystem: Host-associated > Mammals > Digestive system > Large intestine > Fecal | place: USA: Wisconsin...
TATCTGCTCAGCAGCTTTCTGTAACTTCTGGAACAGTATGTGGATCCGCGGTCTGAATGCAGGATACATCCGGGTGCTCCAAGACCGCGGCAGATCATGTCATTGAATGCAGCCATCACCAAACCGGCAGGCACTGCGTATCAGGTCTATGAGGAAACGCCCAAGGGCTGGGTCCTTGTTGAACAGAGCGGTGTCTCCGGCACGATCGAGCCGCTGCAGACGCAGAAGGCAGCGTTTGTCAATAAATATGAGCCGGGCACGGCGACCGCCCAGTTCTTCGGCACGAAGACGCTGGATGGAAGAGCAGCGGCAGGCGGCGCCTTCAAGTTCGTTTTGAAGGAAGGTGATGAAGTCATTCAGGCAGATGTTCCCACACTCGACGGCGGGTTCATCCAGTTCGACCCGATCGTCTACCGCGAGGCAGGGACGCATACATACACCATCGAGGAAATGGATCCGCAGGACGAAGCCCTTGACTGGGATACACACAGCGAGACCGTGACGGTAGAGGTCACCGCCGATGAGGACGGCAACCTTACGGCGGCCGTGACCACTGACGAGGATGGCATCGTTTTTGCGAACAAGACCCGCCCCGGCAACCTTCGCATCACCAAAAACACGGATATCCAGACAGAGGCGAACAAGAACGACGAGTTCACATTCAAGATCACGTTGAACAATGCGAACGGCATGCCGCTCGGCAGCGAGGATACGGTGTACTGGTATATCGAGAGTCCGCAGCCTGAGGATGCGGAAGATAACGAGGCATCGCCCATCGCCGGGCCGGCATCAGATGCAGATCTCCAGACGGCACCGATCCGGCACAGCACACAGCTGCCGCCCGATCCGCCTGAGACGCCGCTGGTCAGTACAATGAGAACAGCGGCCGGTGACGATGCGGCAATAGCGGGGCCGTATGCAGACAGTACAGAAGACGGCACGAGTGTTAAAGTGGCGGATGATGCCACTCTGGAGACCAGCATCACAGCAGGCGATGCTGGTGCGGAAATCCTGCTGGATTACTATTCGGATCAGACACTGATCATCCGGCCGGCAGACGGTGAGCACGGGCGGATAAGCGCAGCTGCCCTCCGGGCGGCGCTGGAGGACAACGGGTTTAAAAAGTCCGCGAAGCAGGTGCTTGTTCTGGACACGATCGATCTGTACGGGGAGGTTTCCTATCTGTTTGCTGATGCGTCCTCCTTTGTAGATTTGGATCTGAGGGGCTTCAATACGGCTCAGTTAACTGATATGACCTGGATGTTTGTCAGAGATGTCAATCTGGAACACCTGGATATCAGCACCTGGGATACGAGCAATGTGACGAGTATCTACTGCGCATTTGCCGGTCTGCCTAAGATCAAAACCCTGGATCTGCACACGATGGATACGGGTAAAGTGACAAAGGCAGGGGAGCTGTTTGAGAACGACAGCCAGCTGAAAGAACTGAATCTGTCAGGGTGGATCATAAGACCAAACGTTGATACCAGACAGTTCTTCGAGAACTGTGATGCATTGGGGTATGTAGTATTCGGGCCGCAAACCAGAGTGTACTACACATCCTATAAGTCCAACACGCTGCCCGGCGGTCTGTGGAAATGCCTTGAGGAACCGGACCGTGTGCTCACAGGGGAGCAGATCAAGGAACTGTATAAGGACGAGACGTTTACAGAAGACAGAACATGGGCGCGGCTCTTTGATGTCCATTTCGACCCGAATGGAGCCGGCGGCGATTCCGTAACAGAAACCTATGCCTATAGCGAATCGATGCTCCTCCAGCCTGCGGAAGAGCTGGGTATGTATGATGACAGGACATTTGCCGGCTGGTCTGAAAGCGAGAATGGCGCAGATGTGGAGTATCTGGCGGGCTCGAAGTATACGGTAACAGGAGAGGCAACACTGTATGCGAAGTGGATGGACCCCACGGCGTTCATGATCCGGTATGATGCGAACGGCGGCTTCTCTTCAACGCAGGCGAGTATTGTCGATGGTCCTGACACACTTATATCTCTGCCGACGCCTGAGCATCCCAAGGACTACCCGTTCCTGGGATGGAATACGGAGCCTGATGGAACTGGGGAAACCTTTACCGGAACGATCAGCGGCGCAGACCTCGATGCGGAGGCTGGATCTACGGTAATACTGTATGCGATGTGGCCAGGGCAGACACATGGGGAATACAAAGTAGAGCATTACAAAGAGAACATCAGCAATGATGAGTATTCGCTGGCCGAAACCGAAACTGCTTATGCGTTATACAATACGACCGTTTCTCCTGCTGAAAAGCAGTATGAAGGGTTTACCGTCAAGGCGCATGATGCAGAGTACACCATCACGAAAGGAGACACTTTAGAGATCCCGTACTATTACGATCGTAACAGCTATCAGATCAGATATGACGGGAACGGCGCCGACAGCGGACAGATGAATACGCCGCAGACGCTTAAGTACGATCAGCAGGCAGCGCTTCTGAAGAACACCTATCAAAAGAAAGGATCACTCTTCACAGGCTGGAATACGGAGGCCGGCGGTGGCGGCACCACCTATTTCGATCGGCAGAAAGTGAAGAATCTCACGGCAGAAGATGGCGGGACTGTCACGCTATATGCGCAGTGGATGTCGAACGAGGACAACAGGCTTGAGCCGACCAATGGAGAGATCATCGTGAAGTGCAAGGCGGGCGAGAGCATTGTCATCCCGGATCTGCCGGCAGGCACCACGTACACCATCGAAGAGATCAGTACCCCGGCTGGCTGGTCGCAGAGCGGCGAGATCGATGGCGGCAGCGGCACGATCGAAGCGAACGTGACGAAGGATGCCGCGGTCGATAATGCCTACACAGCGCAGGGACAGGCGCAGATCAATGCGCATAAGATCCTGAACGGCGGAGACATCGATGACTGCACATTCACATTCGAACTGCTGGATGCGGACGGCAGCGTTGTGGATACAAAGACGCAGGGGCTGGTCGATACGTATGAACAGATTGACAGCGAGGATGGCGAGAGTCTGGTTGACAATCCGTATTATCAGACGGCACTCGTCCAGTTCGATCCGTTCGCCGAACAGCTGCAGTTCACGCAGGATGATATTGGCAAGGACTACACATACACGATCCGCGAAGTGAAGAACAGCGAGGAGGATGGCATCGAATACGATGCACATGAATACCATGCGACGGTCCATATCGAAGATGCCGGGCATGGCCAGCTCTCCGCAGCCGTCACATATGACTTTGATGCGGACAGTGACACCCTTGAGCCAATCTTCATCAACAACATGAAGCCAGCTTCGCTTTCGGTCACCAAGAGTGTCGAAAATGCAACCGATGATGTGAAAGACACGGCATTCACATTCACGGTAGACCTGTTCGATGCGGAAGGCAATCCGCTCGAAGGCGACTTTACGGTCACAAAACGCACGGCCGCCGGGGAAGAATCGCAGGCAGGCACCGTCAAAGCAGGCGGAACGATCGAACTGAGCGGCGGAGAAACAGCCGTTATCGAAAGCATTCCGCATGATGCGACTTATAAGGTCACCGAGCAGGCCGTCAAGAACTGGGAACAGACCGCTGCAGAAAATCCGGAAGGCGGCTTTACCGCCGGAGAAACGACCGCGGTCAGCTTTACCAACACCTATACTGAGCCGGAGCCGGAGGAGTATGATGCGGTAGGCTCTGTGCAGCTGACGGCGAAGAAGATCATGGAAGGCGGCACGATTCGGCTGGAGGATGGATTCCAGTTCGAACTGACAGATGCACAAGGGGAAGTCATCGATACAAAGGGCCCGGACCGTGTCAGCAGAGAGGCTGATCCAGATAACGGGGTGGCAGCTGAAGACGTGACAGAGAGCACGATCACCTTCGACCCGATCGAATACGACCTGTCGATGCTTGACTATCCTGATGATGTGGAAGACCAGATCAGTGCGGCATTCCAGACAGCCTTTGAAGCCTATCAGAAAGAGTACAACGAAGCAAAAGCGGCTTACGAGGAAGCATACGGACAGGAACATCCTGACGAGGCGATTCCGAAGTACAAAGACTTTGCCAAGTACCTGCGGGATGAGCATGGCACGACGCTCAGACTCATCATGGAGCAGGTGGAGAAGGAGATCAAGGACAGCCCGGACAACAGACGCCAGGCGACGTTCACCTATTATGTACGCGAGGTGGAAGGCGCGGATCAGACGATCGAATACGATACGGCAAGATACTACTACGTTGTACATGTGAAGGATGAGGGTGACGGCACGCTCAGTACGGACGTCACTTGCTTCAAGCCAGGCACGACGCAGAAGACAGATGAAGAGGGAAACCCGGTCGTGGACGAATACGGTGAGCCGGTGTATGAGGATACGCCGCTTGAGGAGATCGCATTCGTCAATAAGAAGAGTGCTGAACTCAAAGTCCGTAAGGTGGACAGCCGTACCGGGGAAACGCTCGAAGGCGTCAGGTTCACTGTCGAAAAGACAGATGCTGAAGCCGGCGATGATGCAGCTGACGGTCGTCTGTACCTCCAGAGCGACGGAACACTCGCAGAAACACCGTATGAGTTTGTGACCGGAAAAACCGGCACGTTCTCGGTCAGCGATGTGCCGGCTGGCAGATACACTTTGACGGAGACGGAAGCGCTGCCCGGATACATCGCAGCGGCACCGGTCACGTTCGAAGTGAAAGAAGGACAGGTCCTTGAAGACGGCGATCCTGTAAGCGTCATCACGGTACACAACAGCAAAGATTATGGCCAGCTGGTCATTGAAAAGACTCTTTCGAAGTTCAAGAGCTCTGAGCCCGTGACATGTGTGTTCAGCGTTGTTGCAGATCTGAACGGGGAGATCGTCTATGACCAGTATGTATCCATGACATTCAGCGATGCCGGCACACAGAAAGTGGTCATAAAAGATATCCCGAAAGAAGCGGTCGTGACTGTTACAGAAGTATATGCCGGTGCAGGTTATACAGCAGAAGGCGAGCAGGTCATCGTGCTGCGGGATGAAGACAACAAAGCGTCCTTCACCAACAGCTATGATGATCAGAGTCTCAGCGGCTATGGTGCGACGAACATATACGAACGCAGCGAAGGCGGCTGGAGCTGGAAACAGCTCGCCGAGGAAGCGGTCATCGATGCCGGCGGAGACAGTCCCGGCGACACGGAGAAGAATTAAGGAAAGGAGGTACGGAAGATGAACAGAAAGAAACTGACACTTGCAATCATCGCCGTGCTCCTTGTCTTGGCGATGGCGGTGCCGGCGGCGATGAGCTACTTCACGACCTACGTGCGTGCGGCGGGTAGCAGGCAGCTCCAATTGAGCGATGAGACGACCTTCACAGAATCGCCGAACGACAAGGGCGGCAAGCATGTCGTGATCCAGGCAGCCGAAGGCAGCGACCCGGTGTTTGTCCGGGTGATGCTTTTCGCGCCGGATGAAGTCATGAAACATCTCACGGTAAGCAAGGCGGACGACTGGGATGGTCCATCTGAAGAAGACGGCATCCTGTACTGGTACTATAAGAACCCGATCAAAGACAGCGAGACTGCTGAGATGGATATCGAAATCGAAGTACCAAAAGACTTTGCAGAAGACACCTTCAATGTGGTCGTCGTGCACGAGTACGTGCCGGCGCAGGTCGGCGAGGACGGTGAGCTCTTTGCTGACTGGGATGATACGGATCTCATCATCGACAACGAGGGTGAGAGCAGTGATCCCGCCGAAGGCGCGGACGGAGGCAGCTCCGAAGGAGACAGCACCACTGGCGGCGACACGCCCGCGGAAGGGGGTGACGGACAGTGAGTAACACGAAGAAACGCAAACTCCCCATCCTTCTTGCGGTGATCGCCATCGCGGCGCTGATCGCAAGTTCCGTCGGCGGCGCAAGAGCGGCCCTCACCATCAAGTCGGATGAGTACACCACGCAGTTCGAGATGTACCACATCGGCATCACGCTCAATGAGAACAGCAAGCCGGTCGCGTGGCGCAACTATAAGGACGAGGCGTGGTATGTGGATGTGCCCACCTATGAGAACGACAGAGCGGTGCTGCTCGGCAACCTGCAGACGATGGATGGTGAGCCGGCCGAGGACTTCTCATACGGCATGGTGTACAAGGAAGAACTGTCTGTCACGAACAGCGGCGCGATCGACGAGTACGTGCGCGTGACGATCAGGAAGTACTGGCAGGACGAGAAAGGCAACAAGATCACGGCGCTCACGCCGGATCTGATCGACCTGCACCTGACCGAAGGCAGCGGGTGGATCGAGGACACCACACTGAATGATCCGGAGCGGACGGTGCTGTACTACACGAAGCCGCTCAAGATCGGCGAGGTATCCCCGCTGTTCACGGATACGCTGACAGTAAGCGGCGAAGTCAAGAAACACGTGACGCAGACGACAGAGACAAAGGGCGATGGCACAGTCGTGGTGAAGAACACCTACACCTATGATGGCGCGACATTCTGCGTGGATGTCGAGGCGGACGGCGTGCAGACGCACAATGCGGAAGACGCCATCAGCAGCGCGTGGGGCAGAGCTGTGACGATCGATGAGAGCGGCACGCTCAGCTTTAAGTAGGAAGGAGGTAAGGCGATGAGAAAGAACAGAAGTGACAACCGCCAGACCTCCGGGAAAAGCAGACTCGTGATGCTGCTGGCGCTGGCGGCGCTCATGTGCCTGCTGGTGATGCCGGCGGCGGCATACGCGGACAGCTATCCGGCGCAGCCGACGGACTGGACCGTGACGTTCGACGGGGAATCACTGACGAGCAATTTCGATGCATCCGCGATCCAGAAGGAGCTGCAGGGCATGCAGCCGGGCGATGAGGCGACGCTCACGTTCACCCTCGTCAACGGCCACAGCGAAGCGGTGGACTGGTGGATGGAGAATGAGATCATCAAGAGTCTTGAGGACCAGAGCAAAGTAGCGAACGGCGGCGCGTACACCTATGAGGTGACGTATACACCGGCCGCGGGCGGCAGCACGCAGGTATTGTACTCGAGCGACGCGGTCGGCGGCGAGCAGAAGACGCTGCCCGGCATGCACGAGGCGACGGACGCTCTGAAGAACTATATCTGGCTCGAGCAGATCCCGGCGAACGGACAGGCAAAGCTTGTGATCCACTTTGCGCTCGACGGCGAGACGCAGGCGAACGTTTATCAGGACACTCTCGGCAAACTGAAAGTGGACTTTGCGGTGGAGCTGCCGGGTAAAAGCGGCGGCAGCAATGGGATCATCCCGATGAAGGCGAAGACAGGAGATCCGGCAAACATGACACCGTGGATCCTTGCGGCAGCGGCATCGCTGCTGGCACTGCTCCTGATCCTCCTCCGGATGAGAAAAGACAGAAAGCGGGGTGAGGCGTGATGAGAATGATGCAGCACTCTAAGAATAAAAGAGGAAGATGCGCGGACTTAAGATCCGGAAGCGCGGCCAGAGCCCTTTTGGCAGTGTTCTTCACATTGGCGCTCGTCTTCTTCGGTATGCCGGGCACCATGCCTACGCAGGTCTATGCGGATGACTTCACCTATCATGTGACAGTCTCCGGCGGTCTGCACGGGACGGTGAACGGCGCCTCGCAGGTCGATGTTGACATCGCGCCGGGCGGGGAGTTCAACCCGAACGACTACACTGTGGCGCTGAACAGCGGGGATGACAAATACTATTTCAAAGGGTTTCATGTGAGCGGCATTGAGCGCGTGCTGACCGGTGCGCGGAAGGTGAACGAGGACATGGTGTTCGTGGCGACCTATGGCGTCAAGGGCGACCTCGTGGAATACACGGTGCACTACGTGGACGCAGATGGCAATAAACTGCGCGCAGACAGTGTGTTCCACGGCAATCCGGGCGACAAACCGGTCGTGGCATACCAGTACATCGAAGGCTATCTGCCGCAGGCGTACAACCTGACAGCAACCTTAACGGAAGACGGGCCGAACGAGTTCACATTCACGTATACTGAGAATGAGAACGCCGGCACGGACGATAACGGCGCAGGCGGTGTGCAGGACAACGCGGGCACAGGTGCAGGCACGTCCGGTCAAACTGCTGCGGCGGGCACCGGCACTGCGGGCGGCGCGGATGGCAACGGACCGGCGCAGATCATCGACCTTGATGACGAAAATGCGCCGCAGGCCGACGGCGATCAGAACGGCGGCGCGGACGGCAGTGGTGAAGACAGCGATGACGAAGTCATCCCGGATGATGAGCCGCCGCAGGCAGAAGGCGACGGGCTGAGCAAAGGCGCGATCGCGGGCATCGCGGTCGGTGCTGTGGCAGGACTCGGATTCCTCTTCTGGCTGCTCGCGTTCCTGAAGCGGCGCAGCGCCGGCGAAACGGAGTAAATAAACCGGAGTAATAAGTATTAGGCTGATAGCAATGACAAAGCGGCAGGTCCTATAACCGGCCGCTTTAGTTGTGCTGGGAAGCAGCCAGCTGAGCGATTCCTGTAAAGCGACCATGTAAATGGAAAATAATGGTTGACGCAACACGCGGGGGGTGGTACTATGTAGACGTATGAAATGTAAATAAATGGAAAGCCCTCTCGGCAGGAAAGGCAGGCAGGAATGATGGAGGGAAACAGACAGTACAAGGACAGGTTTTTCAGATTTTTGTTCGGGAATGAGGCATATAAAGAGAATGCGCTCTCGCTGTATAATGCCGTGAACGGGACACAGTACGAGGATGTGGCGGATCTGACGATGATCAGTCTGGAGGACTTCCTCTATCTCGGTATGCGCAATGATGTTTCCTTCCTAATCAGCTGGGATCTGAACCTGTACGAACACCAGAGCACGTGGAATCCGAACATGCCATTGCGCGGGCTGTTCTACTTCTCGCGGATCCTCTCGAAGTACACGGAGGAGAACGGTCTGGACCCGTATAGGAGCACGCCGGTCAGTTTACCGGCTCCGCAATATGTGATATTTTATAATGGACAAGAAGATCACGGTGAACGCACGACACTGCGGCTTTCGGACCTGTACAAGGACAGGCGGGCAGGCGCTGTAGAAGTGGTGGCCACTGTGATCGATATCAACTATGCGGAGAATAAGCAGATCTTGAAAAGTTGCCGGGTACTGCGGGAATATGCGCAGGTCATAGCCACCGTGAGGAGCTTGCAGGAAGCGGGATGTCCGCTTTCAGAGGCCGTGGATCAGGCGGTGGAAGCGTGTATCCGTGACGGGATACTGGCAGATGTTCTCCGCATCCACAGGGCGGAGGTGAAGCAGATGATTTTTACAGACTATGACCCTGAGGTGGTACGCAAACACTGGGAAGAAGACGCCAAGGCAAAAGGATTTGCGGAAGGGCGCGAAGCAGGTCTGGAACAGGGGCTGGCGGAAGGGCGCAAAGAAGGATTGCAAGAAGGGCGCAAAGAAGGATTGCAAGAAGGGCGCAAAGAAGGGCGCAAAGAAGGGCGCAGCGAGGAACGACGCAGCATTGCAAAGGCCATGAAAGATCAGGGCTTTTCAGAGGAGATCATTCAGAAAACAACAGGACTTTCGGGCGAAGAGATCCAGGCACTGTAAGCAAAGCATTCCTATATATCGAATCGCAAAAGAGACATCTTGCCGATAGCAGGGTGTCTCTTTATTTTCATATCCTGTTGCCGTGATCGACCGAAGCGGGAATCACTTCCCGTATTTGGTGAAGGTGACGTTGACGCGGTCCTTGCGGGATTTGCCGCCCACTTTCGAAAGGATGGCTTTGCCTTTATGCCGGATGACGAGTTCGGCGCCTTCTTCGACGGGCATATCGGCCTTTGTGGCTTCGAGGTGATCGACGAATACCAGCCCTTGGCGGATGGCGTCCGCCGCCTTGCCGCGGGGCAGCCGGAATGCGGCGGCAAGGAGCGCATCGAGGCGCAGGGAAGCGACGGTGTCGTGGATCTCGTGGGTTTCGTGAGCGGGGATGATGAGCGCCTCGATCGGCAGGCGCTCGAGCGACAGGTGCGAGCGCCCGGCGGACGCGAATGTCTGCATAATGAAGTCCGCAATTTCGGTGAGGACGATGATGTCCGCACCATCTTCGCGCACCAGAATATCGCCCACCACGGTCCGCTTGATGCCGAGGCCCATCAGGGCGCCGAGGTAGTCGCTGTGCGACAGTGCACGGCCGCTTTTGGATGCGTGCGAGCCTTTCGGCGCGGTCGCGCGGATAACCGTCAGCAGTTCGCGAACCGGATAGAGCGATTCCTCGCCAAGCTCGCTCATATAATACGGCAACGCCGCCAGGATCACGCGGTCGGCGTCTTCGTACCCGCCGTAATACAGCAGCTGCACCTCGCCTTGCCGGACACCAAAAGCACGCCGCGCCAGAGACTGCTGGCGGGCGTCGAGAAATCCGGTATGGGTGAGCATATCGTAGGTCCGGCACTGCTCGATGCGGTCTTCCGCCTGTGCCAGGATGAGTTTGTCTTCGTTCATGTCGTTGTACTGAGATTGATTTTCGTTTTCTTGTCTGCCTGCCGCTCAGCGGATCTTTTCGATCCCATCCCGCAGGGTCTGTTCGTCAATCATGCCGATCCGGTAATCCGCAATGTTGCCCGCTGCATCGACAAAGAAGGTCTGGGGGATCGAGGTGAGCCCGTAGGCGTAGTACCCGCTGCCGTCAAGGTCGTAGAGCACCGGGAACGTATAGCCGTTCTCCGCGATGAAGGCGTCGGCGATCTCTTTGGTCTCGCGCTGCCCGTCGGTGAGATTGACCATAAGGAATCGCACTGCCGCCCCGCCATCTGCTGTGGTGCCGTCGTCAGTTGCTGCAGTTTCCTGATACAGTTTCTCAAAGTCTGGCAGCTCTGCTTTGCAGGGCGGACACCAGCTCGCCCAGAAGTTGATGACCACCGGTTCGCCGGCAAAGTCGGACAGCGACACTTCGTTGCCGTTTGCATCATAGACCGTGAAGTCCGGTGCCGGCCCGTAGTCCGGGGTTTCGCCGGCGGTGCCTTGCTGCGCCGTATCGACGGAGTCTCCGGTTTCGGATGTCTCAGTGCTGGCATCAGCAGTCGCTTCGTTTGCGGTACTGCCGGAGCCGTTTGCGGTCTTCGGCGCCAGATAATTGTAGGCCACGGTGCCGCCGGCGAGCAGGACGACGAGCAAAACGGCCAGGCCGATCAGTTTGCGGTTGCGATTCATAAACAACTCCTTTTCAATGGCGCTATGCCAGCAGGGCGATGAGGCGATTCATCCACCCGCACGCCATGGCGATGCCGACAACGATCAGGAAGATGCCGCACACCCGGTCGATGACGGCGTAGTGCTGCTTGATGGCGTTGAATGTACCGGTCAGCTGTTCGATGAGAAGCGCCGACACCAGGAACGGCAGGCCCAGACCGATCGAATACACGAGCAGCAGGGCCGCCCCTTTGAGCGCCGTCCCGGAAGCCGCAGCCAGCATGATGGCCGAGCCGAGGAACGCGCCGACGCAGGGGGTCAGCGAGACCGAATAGATGACGCCGAACACGACCGCCGACAGGAACGATGTGACGGACCGTTCCGTGTTCATTCCCTTCAGGAACCGCACCGGGATCACGCCCAGATACACGAGCCCGAATCCGATCACCGCGATCCCGCAGACGATGTTGACAGCCGTCTGATGACGTGCCAGCAGCGACCCGAGCGCCCCGGCGAACAGTCCGAGCAGGCAGAAGACCACGGTAAAGCCCAGCACAAAACCGAGTGGCCTGGACCACTGCAGCCGGCCGGGGGAACTTTTGCTGCCCGCATCAGCCGCGCCGGCGTCGCCGTCCTGCGCATGCTGCCCGCCCGTCAGGTACACGATGTACACAGGCAGGAGTGGCAGGGTGCATGGCGATATGAAAGAAATGACTCCCTCGAGGAAGGTGATGACGTATTCCATACTTGCATGATAAAGGAATCGCCCAGTGTTTTCAACAACTGCGGGCGCAGGCGTCACAAAGGAGGAGTCACAGGCGTCACAAAAGAGCGATTCCATGCGTCTAAAAAATTTTTAAATTTACCCTTTTCTTTTTGTTTTATGACGGCAGGCGTGATGAACACTATCGCATAATGAGGATGTCAAAAGGACAAACAACATCAGTTGCCACATAGATAGAAAGGAACAAAGGTGACAGAGATGAGAGCAAAGGGTAGAGCAAAAAGAAGAATCGCCATCATCCTCACACTGATCATGGCGCTGCAGAGCGTATTCGCAGCGAGTGCGTTCGCAGGAACAGAAGGAGACGTCCTGAACGTCCACATCACCAACGCATACTGGACCGTAAAGGCCAGTGAGAACGGACAGGCAGTCCCGTTCGAAACCGGATTCACAATGACAAAGGGTCAGGGCAAAGGCATGACAGCAGCAGGTTCCCTGAACTACGTAGGCGGCAAGAACAACAAAGCCAGCGGCTACGGCGTCAGCTACACCTTCCTGAACAGCTACGTTCTGAACGAAGGCGGCCCGGTCTACACAGAGAGCGTCGCCAGCAGCGAAGCGATCTCCAAGATCAACTACAAAGGCAACGGCGAAGTGCTGGTCACCTTCGCAGACAAGAGCACAACGACCCTGAACACGACAGACCTCTACATCAGCCCGGCATACAAAGTGAACGCCAGCTGGAGACTTGCATACAGCTACATCGACAACGTTTCCACAGGCTCTGGCAGCTGGTACAACACCACAGGCAGCACAAGCAGCTTCAGCCACACCTTCAAAGATCCGTCCAAGGCAACCCCGGTTGACCACTACAGATTCGTAAACTGGACGAACTTCGAAACAGGCGAGACCTACGGCGAAGGCAGCAAGTACACCTACCAGCCGAAAGACCAGGCTTTCCTCAACAGTTACTACGCAGAGAACGGCAGCCTCTATGAAGACGAAGTAAACATCTACGCAGTCTGGCAGCCCTCCGTCACAGTCAACTGGTACGACGAAGCCGGCAACCAGATAAGACACATCGAAGAGTTCGACAACGACATCGCAGCATACAGCTACGAAGCATCCGACATCACCGGCGCTGAAGGCGAGACCTACACCTTCGAAGGCTGGGAAACCGCAGACGGCAGCATGGTCAGCGCGGACGAGATCTACACAGTCCCCGAAGTGACCACCGAGAAAGTCAACCAGAAGGTCATCGACCTGTACCCGGTCTACCACACCACCAAGAGCGTGGAGAAGGTCTGGAACGACGAAGATAACAGAGACGGCATCAGAGCAGAAGAGATCACCGTACAGCTCTTCGCGAACGGCGCAGCGGCAGACACCGCAGTTCTGAGTGAAGACAACGGCTGGGCATACACCTTCGAAGGCCTAGATGCATTCGCAAACGGCGAAGCCATCGTCTACACAGTCGACGAGATGAGCGAGATCGAAGGATACGCCAAAGAGATCAGCTATAGCAGCCTGAAAGACATCATCACCAACACCCACGAAGCAGCCAAGACGGAAGTCACCGTCACCAAGGTCTGGGAAGACAGCAACGACAAACTGAACGTCAGACCGCTCATGATCGAGGTCACTCTGCTGGCCAACGGCGAAGCAGTCGAAACCGCGACCATCACAGAGAATGAAGCAGGCGAGTGGACCTACACATTCGAAGACCTCTACAAATACGAGAACGGCGAAGAGATCGTCTACACAGTCGAAGAGGGCATGGTCCCCGACTATGAAGCCAGCATCGAAGGGAACGCAGAAGAGGGATTCGTAATCACCAACACCTGCACCGCTAAGGTTCCGGTCCCGGTCAAGCCGGTCATCCCGGTAGGCCCGGTCACCCCGGCTGACAACACCTCGAACACACCGGCAGTCCCGGTCGGCCCGGTCGCAGACAACGCTCCGGCACAGCCCGCACAGGCACAGCCCACACAGGCAGCACAGACAGAGATCGTTGAAGAAGCAGCTCCGATGGCAGCAGCTCCGGCCTCCGTAGAGATCGCAGAAGACGCAGCTCCGATGGCAGCCGGCACAGGCTACTGGGCACTGCTCAACCTGATCCTCGCAGCAGCCACCGCACTGATGAGCCTCCTGGCCATGGCCTTCTACTTCATCCGCAAGAGAAACGATGAAGAGGACGAGAACGAAGAAGAAAACGAGATCAGAAGAAAGGGTATCCTGAGAATCCTGACCATCATCCCGGCAGTCGCAGCCATCATCACCTTCATCCTGACCGAGAACATGGCGAACCCGATGAGAATCGCAGACGACTGGACCCTCCTGATGGCGATCTTCTTCGCAGCCGGCGCAGTCCTGACGATCCTCTCCAGAAAGACCGTCAAGGAAAACGAGAACGACGAGCAGGCAGCTCCCGAGATGGCATAGACAGCCAGAGCTGAAGGAAGAAATCAAAGTCCGAAATAGATAAGAAAGGAATCGCACAAACCAAAATCAGTTAAAACTTAATACACATATAGAACTCTACCTACCCAAAGAAAACCCCGGCCAGCGAGCCGGGGTTTTCTTATCGTATTCATGTTGCAGCTGATGCCGCAGACCGCCGGTCTGCAGGATCAGATCCACCGGAAATCCGCATCGCCGGCGCCGATCTGGAAGTGGTACCGGACGATCCCAAGGTCGACTTTGCTGAAGAAGCCAAACCCGTCCACTTCGACATGCACGCCGGGCAGGGTCCGGGTCGTCTCAACAGAGAAGGGATTGTCAGCGGCAAGGGATGCAGCTGATTTGTCATTGGGTGTATCCGTCGGGGCAGCCGGTGCAGCGCCTGCGCTGCCGGTATAGCTGAACGCGAACTTCTGCTGGTTGATCGCGGTCGGGGCGAGCAGAGCCGCCTCCACGCCGCGCCGGTACCAGGTCGGGATCACGCCCTTGGTGCGATTCACATCCATGAAGGATTTGCTCTTGCGGGTGTGCCCCTGCGTGGCGCCGTAACCGACGGCGATGATGAGGACGAGCTTTTCGTCCTTGCCGACTTCAAACGCCGTTTTGCGCTTGTTGAACGTACCGCCGACCCAGCAGGTATTGAGTCCCATCTGCTGTGCGAGCAGGACGAGCTTTTCGCCGTAATAGCCGCACTGTTCTTCGAGGTTGGGCGCTTTTTTGCCCACCATGGCGAAGTAGTTGCTGACGCCGGTGAACTTGCCGTATTTGGCGCGCATCCCGGAAAAGGCGTCCGGTTCGTTGGTGACGAGCTGGATATGCAGCCCGCTCTCTTCGTTGCACGCGAAGACGGCGTCCGCCAGTTCGGCAATCACGGCCGCCGGGAGGGGCGATTCCTTATACTGCCGGACCGAGTGGCGCTGTTCGATGGCTTCCATGAGGCTGATGCGTTCGGTGGTGCTCATAAGATTTCCTTAGTTGTTAACGTGCGGTGCCCTGTGGTTTTAGTCCGCCATGACGATCGGGGAGTCCGCATTCTTGATGACGCTGTCGATGCCGTTCTTGCAGCTGGCCATCTTGGTGTAGCCCTCGCTGCTGGCGATGACCTGGCCGTTGCGTGCCTTCAGGCGAAAACGGTATTCACCCGCTTTGTCGAGGTAGATCTCGAACTTCGGGTTGGACATCTTCGCAAACCCTTCTTCGGTCTGGTCTTCGACGGCAGCGATCGGTGCGTTCTTTGCGACGCTGGCGATGCCCTTCTTGCAGGTGTCCATGCTCTTATAAATCTGCGAGGTGGCGACGATCTGGCCGTTGCCTGCCTTCAGGTTGAATTTGACACCTGTTTTGACTTCTTTGATCTCAAATTTTCCCATAGTGGTCCTCCTGTTAACATACGGCGCACGGCGTTGCGCTGTGCGTCTTCTTTGTATGTGCTGCGGACCCCTTGGAAGTCATGCCCCGATGCCTGCCGCAGGCATGCAGATATAAGTTCCTATCTATAATTTTATTCTGTATGCGGTGTATTTGCACGCATTTTTCGCAACGGTGCACCGTTTTTTATGGAATCGCCCAGTCTGCCGCACTGCCCGAATAGTTAACAGGTTGTTAAAACAACAACTGAATTGCGCATTGGTTTCTATCTTTTGGTATACTCCTTCTATAGGAGGACGGCGCGTGCAGGGCTCTCGCCTTTGCGGATGACGCCCCCTGAAATGAAGTGGAAAGAGAAGAAAGATGAGAAATCTACCTTATGAAATCATTCTGACCAGAAAGGACGGCACAACCCGGACATTTGTGATACGTCAGTGCGGGCGCGCGGATCTTGATGCGATCCTGGCGCTGCAGGAAAAGGTGTACGCCGGCGTGGAGGATAAAGATACGTTCGCGCTGACAAGCAGGGAGCAGTTTGCCGAGATGCTGGAGTATGACCGGATCTACTGCGCGGAGTTGACTGACGGGGATGCACCGGTCATGGCGGGCCTGACCGCAATGACGGTCAACCGCGTGTGCGGTTACCATGCCGGGAAGGAGCTGGGGTACGTGGATGAGCGATTCCTCACCAGCGTATGCATGGACGTGTCGTTCATCGACGCATCCTGCCGGGGCTTTGGCATCCAGCAGGTCTTCTTTGGTTTGCGTGAAGAGGCAGCCAGAGAGCTTGGCGCCGCGGAAGCGCTCACAACCATCTCCCCGGACAACGAATACAGCCTTGCCAACGCTTTGCGGGCGGGGTACACTGTGGTCAAACAGACGGCCATGTACGGCGGACTGGACAGGTACATCCTGCGCAAAGTATTCGAATAGGAAAGGCAAGAAAGGAAATAGTATGGAATTCCGCAAGGTAAGAAAGAAAAAGAATGAGATCAGCAGGGAAGACTGCATTGCGTTGCTGAAAGAGGAACAGCGGGGAGTGCTGTCCGTGATGGGGCTTGAGGGCTATCCGTACGGCGTGCCGGTCGATCACTATTACGATGAAGAGGACGGCAAACTGTATATCCACGGCGGGCTCATCGGACACCGCGTCGAAGCAGTGAAGGCGAACGACAAGGTCTGCTATACCGTGCTGAATCAGGGCTATATCCCCGAAGGCGGCTGGGCGCGGATCATGCGCAGTGTCATCTGCTTCGGGCGGATCGAGATCGTGACCGACCCGAAGATCGTGGCGGACCAGTGTCGCAAGCTCTGCTACAAGTTCACAGACGACAGCGCGTATATCGAGGCGGAGATCAAAAAGAGCCTGCGCGGCACGCTCGTCATGGCGCTGACGATCGACCACATGAGCGGCAAGCAGATCGAAGAATCGTAGTTAAAAGATATCCCAAAGAAGAGTTAACTGATTGGTTAAACGGTTATTGACTTCCTGCACACCCGGAAGTACAATGAATTAACCAATCAGTTAATTCTATTTTTGGTGTAAAGACGTTGAGAATCACGTATGCAAATGCCAGATTGATTATTGAAGTGTCTGCTGATCAAATGGCGGCTCAGCTATGTGAAGTAGTAGAAATCGAAGGAGTGACAGATTATCATGGCGACAAAGAGAACTGGTATATCCCGTGATTTGATTATCCATCCCGGCGAGACAATTGCAGATCTGTTGGAAGAGCGGGGAATGACGCAGTCTGAATTGGCTGTTCAGACGGGGGTGACAGCGGCCTATGTCAGCAATGTCATAGCCGGCAAGAAGGATATCTCTTCAGGCTTTGCACTCGCACTGGAGTATGCATTGGGCGTTTCCAGGACATTCTGGCTCAATCTGCAAGCCAATTACGATGCAGAATTACTGACTTATAATGAGCCTCTTACGATTACCGCAGAAGAACGAGAGGCCAGAGAATCGCTGACAGAGGTTGTGGAGTATTTGCGTCAACAGGGAAAAATCCCGGGAGAAGAGTCAGTAGACGATTCGATCCTGTCTTTGCGTAAGTACTTTGGCTTTCGCAGTATCGACGATCTTAAGGATACCATTCCGACAGGTATCTTCAAGGTTGCAGAGAGCGGGGAGATGGATCCGTACGTGCTGGGCGCCTGGATCAGGCTATGCAGGATGGAGGGACAACAGCAAATAATCACTGGCAGATTTGATAAAGCGCAAGTGCCGTCTCTGGTAGAAGAACTAAAGAAGATTATGTACAGCAAACAGGAAAGCCTGGAGTCGCAATTGGCCGCAGTACTGGCAGAGCGGGGAATCGCCTTTTCAATCATGAAAGGGTTTAAGAAAGCTCCTGTGGATGGGTATCTTCTGAAAAACAGAGATGGTGTTTATAGAATGATATTGACCGACAGGAATCTTCATACTGATACTTTCTGGTTTTCGTTGTTTCATGAGTTAGGACATGTCGTGAACGGAGACGTGGTAAGGGCGGGATTTATCGATGATGCATCTGATGTTGAGAAAGAACTGCGGGCGGATCAATTTGCAAGAACTGCCCTTGGAGTATGATGGCGCGGGCACACGGGTCATCACGCATTACTATATGATTGATTTAGAGAATGTCGGGATCAAAGCTCTTCGGGGCATCGATCTCACAGAGGAGAATGCAGAGGTCATCATCTTTATTTCAAATGCTGCCCACATTGCTACTGCAGAACTCCAGGATGACATTTGTAACGCTAAAGCGTTGGTGAAGACTTTCTATTGCGGCGCTACTTGCAAGAATGGTATGGACTTTGAAATAGCGGCTTACTTTGGTGAGATTCTGAAAAGGGAGGATACCAGACGGATTAGTATCATCAGCAATGATAAAGGCTATCAGGCACTTACGGATTATGCAATGAGAGTCCGCAAGGCTGTAAACGTTTATTTGGCACCATCGGTAATAGAAGCATATGCCGCTGCTTCAGCAGACTATACATATAAAGAATACGAGATACGAAAAGATAATGCAGTCGACTTCAAGCAAGTAATGCAGACCATGGAAGTGCAATAAAAATCCCCGGGGAGATGAATATCCGGGGATTTTGTTTTGGTGCTGCGTATCGCCGCTCTGGCGGCGCGGCATCATATGGGAACGGCACACGAGGCGCCGGCCATAATCTTTTATGCGCTGGCCATGTTCTCCTTGAACGATGCCACAGACTGTTTGATGTCGTTGTGGATGGCCTTTCTGCCGAGCAGTGCGGACAGGGTGACAAAGCCGGCGAGGTAGACGAGCAGGACACCTGCACTGAATGCCGCGTTGGCATTGTACGAACCGCTGATGGCTTCCTTGAACAGCTGCGTCGAGTAGGTCATCGGCAGGAACTTGTTGATGACCACGAAGAACGGCGCCTGCGTTTCGATCGGGAAGGTGCCCGCGCAGGAGGTCAGCTGCAGGATGAGCAGCAGCATCGCCAGCAGTTTGCCGAGGTCGCCGCAGTGCATGATGCAGAACTGGATGATCGCCGTGAAGGTCCATGCGGTAAGGACACATGCCGCATACAGCATTGCCGGATGCGCGACCTCGATGCCGAGTCCGAACTGGATGACCAGTCCGAGGAGCAGGCCCTGTGCCACGCTCAGTGCGCCGAACAGGAATGTCTGGCGGATGACGTGCGTGCTGTCCTTGGTGAGGGACTTGATTTTGCGGTTGTAGTCGAGGTAGATGCCGAAGAAGATCAGCAGTCCGCCGACCCACAGGGACAGACCCATGAAGTACGGCGCGAATGCCGAACCGTAGTTAGCGACCGGGTGCGTGTACTGTGTTTCTGTGACGACAGGCTCACCTGCGTATTCCGCGAGACCGTCGAGGACGCCGAGCCGTTCATCCGCACTTGTGATCGCGGTGTTCACACCGTCCGAAGCGGTGATCAGACCGTTGTGGAGCTGGGCGGCACCGTCGTCAAGTTTGACTGCTCCATCCGAGAGTGCTGCTGCGCCATCGGTCAGAGCCTGTGCACCGTCTTTGAGCGTCGGCATATTGGAAAGCAGTGTTGCTGTGCCGTCGCGCAGAGCTGCCGCACCATCGCGGAGTGCCTTCGTGCCGCTGGTCAGGGCCGGCATGTTCGAGACGAGTTCTGCTGTCCCGTTATGCAGGGCTGTCGCACCGTTATTCAGTGCCTGTGCGCCGTTCACCAGTGCCGGTGTGCTGTCTTTGAGCTGTGTGGTGCCGCTGTGGAGCTGGGATGCACCAGCCGCCGCTGTATTGACACCGTTTGTATAAGTGTTCACGCCCTGGTTCAGCGCCGCAGTGCCCTGTGTGAGCTGGCTGGCGCCCTGGTTGAGGGCTGCGCTGCTTCCGTTCAGCTGGCCGAGGCCGGACTGCAGGGCGCTGGCGCCGTTGTTGAGTGCCGCACTGTTGCTGTTGAGCTGGCCGAGGCCCGCATTGAGCGCTGCCGCACCATCATTGAGGGCTGCGCTGTTGCTGTCGAGCTGTGTAAGGCCGGCCGAAAGAGCAGCCGCACCACCGCGCAGCGTCGCAGCATCCGAGTCACTGCCAAACGCTCCCTGGAGCTGCTGCAGCCCTGTCAGCAGCTGGCTTGTGCTGTTTTGCATAGCGCCGAAGCTATCCGCCACCTGGCCTACGCCAGCGCTCACATTGGAAGCACCATCGGACAGATTGCCGATCAGGCCGCCTAGGTACTCAAGCGTACCCATTGCGCTCTGAATGGCTGCTTCATCACCGGAAGCCTGTGCAGCCTGCAGCGCTTGAAGCGCGGCCGCATAATTGTTGTTCAGTTCGGAGAGTCCGCCTGCGACACTTTGTGCACCGCTTTGTAAAGTTCCTAAAGATCCGGCAGCTGTTTCCATTTCTTCCGCAGCGGCCTGTACGTTGCTGGTCATCTGGTCAACGCCAGCACCTGCCTGTGCAATGCCGCTATACAGATTGGCGGCGCCTGTTTTCAGCTGTGTGACGCCTTGTGTATACTGCGCAATACCATCATTGAGCTGGCTTGCGCCGTCTTTAGCCGAGGAAACGCCATTGGTGTAGGCGCCGATGCCTGCGCTCAGCGTATCCGCCCCGTCCTTTGCGGAGGAAACGCCTGCTGTGTATGTACCGACGCCCTGTTCGAGTGCTGCCGCACCGTTTGCCGCCTGGCCTGCACCAGTGGTCAGTGCCGGGCTGTTCGAGCTGAGCGTTGTGAGTCCGTTGTCGAGCTGCGCTGCGCCGGTATCAAGCTGCGCTGCGCCGTCTGCCAGGACAGGGGCTTTCTCGTTCAGTGCTGCCGTGCCGTCTGCGAGCTGCTTCGCGCCATTGTCCAGCGCCGCTGCACCGTTCGCAAGGATCGGAGCCTTGGCGTTGAGCGATGCCGCGCCGTCTGCGAGCTGGCCTGCGCCGTTGTTGAGCGCTGCTGCACCGTTTGTCAGGGCAGGGACTTTGTCGTTCAAGGTCTGCATGCCGGTGGAGAGTGTGCCCGCGCCGGTCATGAGCGCCGCCGTGCCGTCTTTCAGGGTGGAAGCGCCGCTGCTCAGCTGCTCGAGCCCATCTGCCAGTTCACCGAGCTGCTCGGGAACGCCTTCGAGCTCGCCGCTCAGTGCACCGATGATCTGTTCATCGATCTTCGCGTTCACCTGTTCCTTCACCTGGGGCATGATGTTCTCCAGGATCTGTGCAGCGAGGTAGTTCTTCTTCTGGTTGCTGCGGTAGATGATCGTGCTGTGGAGTTTCTCGGTGTCGACAGAAGTGTCCGTGCTGGTCGCCGCTGCGAGTTTCTCCGAGAAATCCTTCGGGATGGTGATGGTCGCGTAGTAGCGATCGCCTTCCAATCCTTCCGCCGCATCGTATTCGTCCGTGAAGACAAATCCGACCGAGCCGTCTTCTTTCAGATTGTCCGAGATCTCATCGCCCAGATTGCGCGATTCCCCGTTGATGACGGCCCCCTCATCGAGGTTGACCACCGCCACCGGGACATCGTCCAGCCTAGCGTACGGATCCCAGAACGCGTTCAGATAAAAGAATGAGTACATCAGCGGAATGATGACCACCCCCACGAGGATGGCGATCTGCTGAATGCGTCGTTTGAGTTGGTTGTTCATAAAAGTTCATCTCCTTAATGGCACCACAAAAGCGCCTTTCTCTTTTTCACAAATCCCATTGTAGGAACGCTTTGCGGGTTTTTCATTCATCAAATTTAAGCAAGTGATAAAAAATCGATCATGCGATGGTAATTGCCTAACAAAATTGCTATATTATAAAGGTACGGAATCGCACAGTGATCCGATCCGGCACCGCAGCCGGCATCCTCGGATCACCCCAACGGAGAAATTTAATGAAAGACCTGACCAAGATCGCCCTCGGCGAGTCTCTCCGCAAACTCATGGCGGAGAAGCCGCTCAACAAGATCACCATCTCGGACATCACAAAGGAATGCGGCTGCAACCGCATGACGTTTTATTACCATTTTCACGACATCTACGAGCTGCTCGAATGGGCGCTCGAGCAGGAGACGGAGGAAGCGCTCGATGGCAAGTTGACGCTCGAGAGCTGGCAGGACGGGCTGCGCAACGTGTTCGTACGCCTGCAGGAAAACCAGGCCATCGTCATGAACATCCGCCGCAACGCCAACCGCGACGTGCTCGAGCTCTATCTGCACCGGCTCGCCGCAGAGCCGCTGGAAGGCTTTGTGCAGGAGATCGCCGGCAAATACAGAACGGGAGTGCACGGCGCCGCAGCCACCGGACAGTCAACCAGCGGCGCAGCCGGCGTCATCGACGACGAGGACGTGTTGTTCATCGCTTCCTTTATAGAATACGGCGTGCTCGGACTGCTGCGCGACTGGATCGATAAAGGCATGAAAGGGGACACGGAGGAGATCATCGCGCGGTTTGGCATGCTGATCAATGCGTTTACGCAGTAGGGGCACGGCAAATTGTGGGTTTAGAAAGGGCCGTTTTGAGCGACGTTTTCTTTTTGAAAATTTTTTAGCACTCGCCACTTGACAGTGCTAATAACAAGTGCTACGATAGCATTGTCGGAAGAGAACAGAGCCCGGTGCCCCGGGAAACAAGATAGGCCCGACGAGGGCGAAGCGGAGCCAACAGAGCGATTCTCCGGTCCGGCAAATGTGAATGAGAAAGGCGGCAGCGGCACAAACAGATCCCGCAGGGCAGAGAAGTTCGGACAGAAAAGGATCGGCCGCAGCGACCAACCAAACAACAACAGCTCCGATGCCGGGATCCGCGCAAAGGAGCGAGACAAAGGACGGTGCTTCGAAGAAGGCGGCACGCCGGCGAGAGCGGCGGGCAGAGCGATTCCGCGGAAGCACGACAAGCAGCCCCGAAGGGCAAGGAGGTACATCAATGTTAATGCCTACACTGTTCAGAAACGATTGGTTTGATGATTTTATGGATGGTTTTCCGACAGAGCTGACCCGCACTACAGGTGCGCGCGACAACGGCCTGATGAAGACCGATGTGAAGGAAAATGAGGATACGTTCGTGATCGACATGGATCTGCCGGGCTTCAACAAGGAAGACGTTAAGGCACAGGTCAAGGATGGCTACCTGGTCATCGAGGCGGTCAAGAACGCGGACAAGGAAGACAAGGACGAAGAGGGCAAGTACATCAGACGCGAAAGATTCTACGGCACCTGCAAGCGCAGCTTCTACGTCGGCGAGCAGGTCACTGAGGAAGACATCAAGGCGAAGTTCGAGAACGGCGTCCTGACCCTGACCATTCCGAAGGAAGTCAGGAAGGAAGTCGAGTCTCCGAAGTACATCGCGATCGAAGGTTAATCAAGATCTCCATACTCCTGAATGAACATAAAGAGAACCCCGGTCATGCAGATGGCCGGGGTTTTCGCTATCTATTTCCGGTCGCGGAAAATGCTCTTGCTGCCTGTGTAAAGTGGTACGCCGTATGCGACACGGACATTCTCGCCGAGGATGCCGAGGTTGAGGGCAGCTTTGCCGGCGGAGAACATCACGCGGTTGTCGACGCGCATTTCCTGAGCGACGGTAACGGCGGAGCCGATGGCGATGCCGAGGTCCGTGACCGGCATCACGCAGCGGGCACCTTCCTCGGAAGAGAGTCTGCCGGCGTCTTTGTTCTCGGAACAGTTCTGGAATCCGCACAGCTGGCAGGCTTCTCCCATGCCAAACCGGATATCCTTCGCGCCGAACAGCACGACGACCGGTGAATCGTCGACATTCTGCGCATCGCGGACAAAGAATGCGAGCCGTTCATCCAGACTGCCATATCGCCGCATTTCCTCAGCCAGCGCATCCTTTTCTTCGCCGGTCAGCGCCATGGCAACCACATCGTCGACACCGCTCGCCTTTGGAGCGGTCTTGGCGGCCGTCATCATGCGGTCCGCTGCCTGCTTGATCGTCGCCATCTCGGCGTCATAACACTCCCTGATCATTTTGCCCCCCTTATAACACGAATTGACTTCTGATACCGTTGACTATCGGCTATCCCCTAAAGCTGTCGTCCGCCAGCTATTCTCTGAAACTGTCGTACAGCGGCCGGCGCTGTTCATACAGTTTCATGAACTTCGCCCTGGCGGCGTCTTTGTCCGGATCGAGCAGGAACGCGTAGTGGATCGAGTCATCATCCGGTGCCTGTGCAATAGCGCGCTCGAACATAACGTCGGCGGGTTCGTCGGCAATGATGACTCTCCCGGCGTGCACCAGATCGGCGCTCATCGGGTCGAGGATCGTGTCGTCGCCGCAGCAGATCACCGCAGAGTATTCGGCGCTTTTGTCCGTCCCGTCGGCCGGCGCGTTGCCGCGGCTGCAGATCGGTGCCAGGTCCGGCTCTGTCGGTTCGCCCAGTTCCTGCAGGATCGCCGTCAATGCATCGTATTCTTTGTTGCGCAACTCATGCTCGCCCATGGTGATGACCATGCGGCGGATGCTGCGGCCGTCGCGTTCCTTGATCTCCGCGTTGAGATCGTAGAGCGGAATGCCGTATTCTTCGCTGGCTGTGCGGGCAGCTGCCATGCGGTCGCTGCCGATAAAACCAATTACATATATAACCATGTCAATAGTATAACACACCCTGCCATTCCCCGTCTTCTCGTTGCCGGCGTGCTGCGCCATCCGGGAGCGCAGGCAGCCGGCGCTTCGAGTCAGTGCTCGGCAATTTGATCGCACATGCGACGGAGTTGGGCCGCCCGCACACCATGAAAGTGGCAGAAGTGTGGGGATTCATCGAAGAATTGCGGTATTTCCACACTTCCGGGTTCAAATCACAGGAAAAGAGTCGGGGAACCCAACAAGAATGCACAGAATGATTGCGAAACTGGAAATATATGGTATATTATCGATGGGAATTCCGATGAAAGCAGGCAAAAATCTAATAAAGCAAGCGATTAGTGTGGAAATGCAAAGACTCACAAAGAAAAATCCACACTCACGGGAAATCCATGTGCCATAAGACAGCAAGGCGGGCGATCAAATAGTGAGGCAGAGGAGAAGCGATGTATTACGGGGATGTTTTGAATACATTAGTTGAGGATTTATACACCGATATCAAGCGGCTGGAAGAAGAACTGCAGCGAGCACCCGAGGGAACCTTGGAGCGAAGCATCCGCCAGGGTGGAACGGTCTATAACCATGCGCTTCCCCCGCGGGGTTTCCGAAAGAAAAAGAAGCGGGTCGGCATCACGAAGGATAAAGACATGATCCACCGACTTGCACGCAAGCGCTACCTCAAGGAATCGCTCTCGCTGGCCCGAAAGAACCTGCAGCTACTGCAGGAGGCCAGCGCCGCTTATGTGCCGCGCGACCCGGCATCGCTGTGCGCGGCGCTCCGCGGGCCATACGCCGATCTTCCGTTAGAAATGTTCACGCCGCTGGTCCCGCCGCCGGAGCCCGGCGCCTACAACCAGTGGGAAAACGACTATCGCCCCAACGAACTGACGCAGACTTCGCATGACGGCGTCCCGATGCGCACCAAGTCAGAGGTCAATATCGCGGGGCGGCTCGGACATTTCGGCGTCGAAAACGTATATGAAAAGCCGCTCCGCATAAACGAATACGTCTTCCACCCGGATTTCACAATCAGAAGACCGCGCGATGGCAAAACGATTTACTGGGAGCACGCGGGAATGATGGAGGATCCGGGGTATCGCCCAAAGCATGACTGGAAGATGTCGGTGTATGAGGAGTACGGAATCGTGCCGTGGCGAAACCTGATCATCACCTATGACGATGACAAGGGCGGCATTGATATGAAACTGGTCGACGCGCTCATTCAGGGCTGGCTGCTTTAACAGGCCGAAAGATCGCGCGCTGCTCGTGCGTTGATTTGGCGGCGGGGTCGAAGGGGCTTCGGAGGCGGAGTTGCGGAAGAGGCGCCGGCGTGCCGCGCCATCCGGGAGCGCAGTCAGCCGGCGCGTCCCTGATTTTGACGGCATGTCCAATAATGGTATAATTAAAATGGCGCAGGAGGGCGTCACCGCCTGATGCAAATCGCATGGGCAGCAGTCCCCGCCGCGCGCCGGTACGTGCGATCACTTCCGGCACGTACGATCACACACGAAAGGAACAGCAGATATGAATATCACACCGATCAAAGAACCGACTCTCATCATCATGGCCGCGGGCATGGGCAGCCGTTACGGCGGGCTCAAACAGATCGATCCGGTCACGGACAAGGGCGAGATCATCATGGACTTCTCCCTGTTCGACGCAAAGCGCGCCGGCTTCAAGAAGGTCGTGTTTGTCATAAAGGAAGAAATGGAAGAGGCGTTCCGTGCACTGATGGACGAGCGCGTCGGAAAGCACATGGACGTGCAGTACGCGTTCCAGAAGCTGGATGATCTGCCGGATGGCTATGAGATCCCGGAAGGCCGTGAAAAGCCCTGGGGCACCGGCCACGCGATCCTCGCAGCGCGCCATCTCGTCGACGGCAACTTCGCGGTCATCAACGCGGACGATTACTACGGCCCCAACGGCTTCAAGCTCATGTACGACTTCCTGACCCGCAAGGCCGGCCCCGCCGACTTCTGCATGATCAGCTATGAGCTCTGCAAGACCGTCACGGAGAACGGCAGCGTTTCCCGCGGCGTCTGTAACATCTCGAAGAACGGCTACCTCAACCACATCGTCGAGCGCACCCGCATCGAGCACGTAGGCGACAAGATCTGCTACACCGAAGATGACGGCGAGAACTGGACCGAGCTCGCGCCGCACACCCCTGTCTCGATGAACTTCTGGGGTTACACGCACATGATGATGGAGGAACTGGAATCGCAATTCCCCGCCTTCCTCGATGAAGCAATGAAAGAAAACCCGATGAAGGGAGAATACCAGATCCCGAAAGTCACCGATGGTCTGATCAAATCCGGTCAGGCGGACGTCACCGTTCTGCAGAGCGCGGACCGCTGGTACGGCGTTACCTATAAGGAAGACAAAAAGAGCGTTGTCGAAGCCATGCAGGCCATGAAGGACAGTGGCCTGTACCCGGAGGTTCTGTGGGGTTAGAAGGAAAACAGCCATGAAGAAACAGACAGCAAAAAAGATCGCGATCGTCACCGGCGCCTCGAGCGGCCTGGGACGGGAATTCGTCAAACAGATCGCAAAGAGCCGGCAGCTCGATGAGATCTGGGTCATCGCGCGCCGCAGGGACCGGCTTGAAGAGGTCCGCCGCCTGAGCAAAGTGGCGCTCCGCACGATCCCGCTCGACCTGACGGAGAAGAGCGCGTTTGATGTGCTGCGTCATGCCCTCGAGGAATCGCATCCCGACGTGCGCATCCTCGTCAACGCCGCCGGCGTCGGCAAGATCGGCATGACCACAGAACTCTCCCTGCAGGAGAACGACCAGATGATCGACCTCAACTGCCGGGCGGCTGTCGATATGTGCCTGACGGCGATTCCGTATATGAGCCGCGGCAGCGAACTGATCAATATCTGCTCGGTGGCGGGATTTCAGCCGCTGACCGGTCTCAACACCTACGCGGCAACGAAAGCGTTCCTGCTCAGCTGGACCAAGGCGCTGCACCACGAACTGCTGCTGAAGGGCATCAAGGTCACTGCGCTGTGCCCGTACTGGGTCAAGGACACCGAGTTCATCCCGGTCGCCAAAGAGACGGACTACGCGCCGATCGCCAAAGAGGGCGAGAAGAGTGTGATCAAGAACTTCTGGTTCGCCGGGCACGCGAAGTACATCGTCCGCCAGGCGCTGCGCGCCAGCAAACTCAACCTGTGGGTCTGCTCGCCCGGCCCCGTGGCGAAGACGGAGCGGCTCGTCAGCTGGGTGCTGCCTGACTTTATCGTCGTACCCGCGTGGGACATTCTCCGCCGGTTATAATTTATACTTGCAATCGCGCAGAAAACCGCTATAATTAAAAGGCACGCAGTCTGCGTGTTTATACACAACAGAATACGTGCGCCCTGCGTAAGCACGAGGCTTACGCCATCTTAGTCCATAGGGAGGAGACAAAAATGATCAATTACGAAACCCTGTTTATTCTTGACCCCGCTCTCGAGGATGAGAA
>Ga0129307_1001289_pt1 | contig 28108 bp, 30 predicted proteins | sample P1105metagenome_FD_94437 | JGI IMG/M metagenome (GOLD analysis project Ga0129307, IMG submission 94437) | Capybara group fecal microbial communities from Wisconsin, USA - P1105 metagenome | ecosystem: Host-associated > Mammals > Digestive system > Large intestine > Fecal | place: USA: Wisconsin...
AGTGTTTAGGCAGTATTGAGGGAAGAAACCAAGGTCAAGACCAACCGAAACGCCGTATGCCGAAGACGGCACGTACGGTGTTGTGGGAGGACGGGGGCTAGTCACCCCCTCCTACCCGATTTAAAGCGTTTCCCGAGTGGTGTGGGCAACGGGTGCCCGCACCAGCTTTCAAGTATTCAAAATGAATACTTGGTCAGCGCCGCTTCTGCCAGATGATGTCATAGCCAAGAGCATCCGCCAGCTCCACAGCTTCCCCATAGCGCAGAGAGCCCCGCTTCAGCTTACCGGACAGATTGGGGACGCTTCGGCTCCAGCCGTATTCGTTGGACAACAATTCTACCACATCGGTCATAGTCATTCCCGCCCGAACGATATATGCCTTGATTTCGTTTCGGTAATTTCCACTTTTCTTCATTGGCACCTCCAATTCTTGATTGCCCTGTGGTATAATCAAACCCACAGGGTGCTGTTTTTAGTTCGCCGTTCTCTCCGAATGTTGTTCCTGCCCGGGAATCTCACTCCGGTGTATTGCTCCATTGGCGTCGCTCGTGCGCTTGGCAGTCATGGCGTCGCTTGTCGGGAGCATATCCCATTCGGACGGTCATGCGGTTTTCAAGGTGCAGATGTCTGATGTACCTATAGGATAGCAAAGAAAATCGCCCTTTCCCGTATATCCAAGAGGTCGGAAATCTGGCTGAAATCTGAAAGATTTCCACGCTCTTGGAATGAAATAGATGGAGGTGCTTATGGAAGCAAAGTTGACAATACAGGAGCGGCTGAAGGATCTGCGTGTTGCGCATGAGCTTACGCTCGAACAGCTTGCCGCAGGAACGGGCCTGTCCAGGTCCGCCCTAGGCAACTATGAAAATGACGAATTTAAGGACATAAGCCCCTTTGCGATCACCACATTGGCCAAGTTCTACAGCGTGTCCGCCGATTACTTGCTGGGGCTGACAGAAAACAAAAATCCCGCAAACGCGGAGCTTCAGGCTCTGCATTTGCGGGACGATGCGATGGATGCGATACGATACGGAAAATACAACAAGCGGTTGCTCTCTGAATTGCTGGTGCATGAGAAGTTCAGGCAGCTCATGATCGATGCGGAAATTTTTGTGGACCGGATCGCCGATTCCAGAGTATCGGACATGAACATCATGCTGGAGGCCGCCAGAAAGCAGGCGATGCAGCAGTATGAGGCAGACGCTGACGACCTCTATATGCGGACGTTGGAGTTGGGACAGATCAAGACGGAGGAATACTTCGCCCGCGTCATTTATGATGACCTGTCCGAGATTTTGAAGGACATCCGCGATGCTCACAAACAGGATGCAACTACCGCTGATGAAACAAGTGTTGCTGAGGACATCGCCAATCAGATGCAAAAGGCGCTGTCGTTTGAGGGCAGTCCGCAGGAGAAGCAGGCAAAGGTATATCTGGCCAGCTTGGGCATTGACTATGACGCGCTCACGAAAGAGGAATTCGTGACACTGATTGGGATTTTGCAGAAGTCCAAGAAGTTGCAGATTCGTCAGGGCAGCCAGCGAGGAAAGAAAAAACAGAAGAAATAGAAAGAGCGCCCATCCCGGTCAGGCATTTCTGCCATCCCAGGATGGGCGCTTTGCTCTTGCTTTTATGAATCCCAGCCGATGCCGCTGTATGGGCAGGAGACGCGCTTGAGATAACCCTCAAGGTCGCCGCTCAACACCAACTCAACGTAGTCAAGCGGCGCATTAAAGATGAGCCAGTCGAGCTCTGATCGCTGGTTCATAGTCGTCTCAATGCTGTTTTCCACCGCTGTGCAGTCAACAGCAATCATGCTGCCGTCTGCATACCGCAGCTCCACGCAGCCGGAATCCATATTGAATTCGCAGGATTTGATTTTAGACATAGTAGCGTCCCCCAAAACAAAGATAGCCCGTCCAAATCCCTGCTAGGATTCAGACGGGCTTCGTATGCACCCCGAAAACCGTCAGCTAACAGTTGATAAGTCGTTTGCTTCCTTATCACTATTAAGCCAAGATTTTTCGGGCTTTAGGAGAAGTCACCGTTTGGCTATATCATACTTCAGGGTTTATGGCCGGTGAAATCAAAAACGCACTTTCATTAATGATGCAGATTGCTGATGAAGTGGATATTATTCCACACCCGAAAAACACCCCAGCGTGGTGTGATTATGTAATTGTTTTGACGCTTTTCACTCATCGTCACTTTGTCGCGGGCTCGGATATTACAAAGTATTATTAGTAACAGCAGCAGCGGACCGGAGCGCAACTCGGTTCGCTGCTGTGTTCTTGGGATTAAAATGAAGAAAATAGCGAGGATAGGTGCTGCCAATCGGTTGCACCAAAACTCTTTTAGATGTGCTTTTAATCTGAAATGGTTGAAAAAGGGCTTTCTGTGAGGTATAATATATGCTATATAATTGTAGGCCGTTTTCTCGGTAACATTCCAAGTGTTCGGAGGAATCATATGAAAGTCCGATACGATAAATTGTGGCGTCTCATGAAGGACAATATGATGAAAAAGAGCGATTTGGCAAAGGCCGCTGGAATTAGTCCTTATGCTATGAAAAAGTTGAATCATGATCTTCCCGTCACAATGGAAGTCATGATGAACCTCTGTAAGGTATTCCACTGTGATATTGGGGACCTTATGGAAGTGATCGAAGAAGACTAACCGCTTGGAGGACAGAGACATGCAGTTCAATGAGCTTCAAAAACAAACCAATACAAATATCCAGGAGAAGGCAAATCTGATCTGGGAAAGCGCCACGCACCTTGTTGGCCTGTTCAAGCCCCATGAGTACGGGAAGGTTATTCTGCCCATGACCGTTCTCAAACGCTTTGACGATGCCTTAGCACCCACCAAGCAGGCCGTTCTCGAAATGAAGAAGAAGCTGGATGCGACCGGCGCAAATGAGCAGCTAATCGAAGGCGCGCTGACCCGTACTTCCGGTTATGCCTTTTACAACACCAGCAAGTTCGACTTTCAGAGGCTCCTTGCCGATCCTGATAATATCGCGGACAACTTCGACGATTATCTCAAAGGCTTTTCGGCGAACGTGGCCGACATTATCTCCCGTTTTGAGTTTGCCAACACGGTCGGCACGATGGTGGAGGGCGGCGTCCTGTTCGTTATGATTCAGGAGTTCAACTCTGCAAAGGCAGATATGTCGCCCAAGAAGATTACCTCTGCTGATATGGGCTATATCTTTGAAGAACTGATCCGGAAGTTCTCTGAGTCCTATGACGAGCAAGCCGGAGCACACTTCACCAGCCGCGACGTTATCTACCTTATGACCGATCTTTTGATTTCCCCTGAAAAGGAAGAGATCAAGGAAAACGGCTGCACTAAGACTGCCTACGATATGGCTATGGGCACTTCACAGATGCTGGGCTGTCTGACTGAGCGCCTGCAAGCACTCAGCGAGGATGCTGTTTTGACTTGCTTCGGGCAGGAGTTTAACCCCGAAACCTACGCTATCGCCAAGTCAGATATGCTTATCAAGGGCGGAAACGCCTCCGGCATGATGTACGGTGATACCTTGAGCCAGGACAAATTCTCAGGCTATGAGTTTGACTATATTATCTCCAATCCGCCCTTTGGCATTGACTGGAAACGTGAGCGCACCGAAGTCGAGGCAGAAGCAAAGAAGGGATATGACGGGCGCTTCGGCCCCGGTCTTCCGGCTATTTCCGATGGGCAAATGCTCTTCATGCTCAACGGCGTAAAGAAGCTCAAGGAAGGCTCAGGACGCATGGCGATTATTCAGAACGGGTCCTCGCTTTTTACCGGTGATGCAGGGAGTGGCGCTTCTGAGATACGCCGTTATGTGATTGGTGAAGACTTTGTTGACGCCATCATTCAGCTTCCTACAGACCTGTTTTACAATACGGGAATCGCTACATATATTTGGGTTCTGACCAAAGGGAAAGAGATGCGCCGCGCTGGAAAGGTGCAGCTCATCGATGCTTCCAAGTGCTTTGTGAAGCGGAGAAAGAACATTGGTAATAAGCGCGTTGACCTTGATGATAACTGCATTCGCCTTATTCTCAAGGCCTATGAATCTTTTGAAGATAAGGTATTCGAGGACAACGGACTTTTTGTTGAGTCAAAGGTCTATGATAACGACTTCTTTGGCTATACGAAAGTCACGGTAGAGACCGCACTTTGTGATGAGGCGGGAAAACCCATATTGAAGAAAGGTAAATTGCAACCCGTAAAAGGTGCCTCCGACAACGAGATTATTCCCTTGCAGGAAGATATCGATGAATACATGGAGAAGAATGTCTTACCTTATAATTCTGCGGCTTATCTCGACCGCAGTAAGGATAAGATCGGTTACGAAGTGCCATTCACCCGTCTGTTTTATAAATTCGTAGCTCCCGTCCCCTCCAATGAAGTCTTTGAAGAGATAAAAAGTTTGGAGGCAGAGGAAACCGAACTGATGAAGGAGTTGTTCGGCAATGCGTGAAATGAAGGATAGCGGTGTTGCTTGGCTTGGTGACATTGATAGCCGATTTGATATTAAAGCCATCGGAAATCTCTTCACTATCAAAAAAGACATAATTGGAAGAGAGCCGGATCAGGTATTGTCTATCACTCAAAGAGGGATCAAGATTAAAGACACGACCTCCAACGAGGGACAAAACGCAGCATCATATGCCCACTATCAGATCGTAAATGTGGGAGACTTTGCCATGAACCATATGGACTTGCTGACAGGATGGGTCGATATCTCTCGATACGAAGGGGTAACCAGCCCTGATTATCGTGTCTTTACTCTTACTGATAACACGCAGATTCCAGAATACTTCTTGCGTGTATTTCAGATGTACTATTCTAACCGTGTCTTCTATGCATTTGGGCAAGGCGCAGCTAACCTTGGAAGATGGAGACTTCCAAGAGAAAACTTTGTTAAGATTGCAATTCCATGTCCACCCGTTGAACTGCAACGAAAGATTGTTGATGAAATTGCAACGAAGATAAGCAAGGTCGATGCTCTGATTGCCAACCAGCAGGCACAGATCGAAAAGCTGAAACAGTATAAGCAGTCCCTCATCACAGAAGTCGTGACAAAGGGACTTGAGCCTAATGCTCCAATGAAGGATAGCGGGATTGAGTGGTTGGAGACAATTCCGAAATGCTGGCAAGTCGCACCATTGAAATCTTTGTTTACCTTCGGGAAAGGTCTCCCAATAACAAAGGATAATCTTATCGAAAGTGGAGTTCCTGTTATCAGCTACGGTCAAATCCATGCAAAATGGAATAGTGGTGTCACTATACATGAGGAACTGAAGAGGTTTGTGAGCGATGATTATCTCAGTACGAATCCGAATTCTCTTGTGAAAAAAGGCGACTTCATTATGGCTGACACGTCTGAAGATCGAGAGGGATGTGGAAATTGCGCCTATGTCGATTCTGAAGGGCAACTCTTTGCTGGCTACCATACAATTATACTGAACTCCATAGAGGGCTCAAACAACAAATATCTTGCATATCTTTTCAGAACTGACGCGTGGAGGAGTCAGATACGCAAACGTGTTTCAGGCGTCAAGTTGTTTAGTATTTCAAGACGTATTCTTGGAGATGTGTCGGTTGTACTTCCTCCTGAAGAGGAAGTGCACAGAATGTTAGCATTCCTAGACGATAAATGCTCCAAGGTGGATAAGCTTGTAACTATAAAGCAGCGAAAGATTGAGGAACTGAACCGTTATAAAAAAGCCTTGATTTATGAGTATGTGACCGGTAAGAAGGAGGTCGTTTAATGGCACGACATATCAGCACATCGCAACTGAAATCCAAGCTCCGTCAAGCGGAACGTAAGACGCAGCAGGCGATCAATCAGTACAATAGTGCTGTTCGTAAGTACAATACGGAGGTTAAGAAGTTTAACCGCGAGTTGAACCAGGCAATATCGAACTACAATTCTGCTGTTAGAAAGCACAATTCCCAGGTTCAGCACAATCGTCAGGTGATTAACCGCGAGATTTCAAAACTGAAGGCCACGTCTACTACTCGCGTTCAATACTCTTCTTCTGTTACAGCTATGCACAATAGCTACGGCAGAGTGGTTGACTACTATGATGAGGGGGTTGAGATTACCCCGGAGCAGGAGCATATCCTTGACTTAGTAGAACAAGAGCAGGCCAATAGCTTGATCGCTACGAACCGACTGTTTGAAGATTATCCCGACCAACAGGCAGAAGATGAGATCGCAGATATTGCTATCAGCGATAAGCTGTCTTTGGTTTCGGAGGACCTTATGAACCGGTGGAAAGGGGCAGTCTATGCTCTTAATCCACAAAACCCTGACGCTGCGCGGCATTTTTGTACAAGCGCCCGAGAAATCTTTACTGAGTTCATAGAACTCAAAGCACCTGACGCTGAGGTATTTCAGTTTAATCCCAACGCATCAAAGACAGATAGAGGAAATGCCACACGTAAGGAAAAAATCAAGTATATGATGCACGGAAAAAGACTTGATGACAGCGTTACAGATTTTGCCGATGCTGATATCACCAATATTCTTGAGCTATTCCATGTGTTAAGTGATGGGACGCACGGCGCAGCCGGCAGATATAAGTTTTCAGCACTCGTGCAGGTGAAGCGACGTGTTGAACAAGGGATAAACTTCCTATGTGCTATTTCTGCCTGAGCTAATAACAAAGAGAAGTAATATCTTTAGAACGACCAAACGGCATGCGGTGACTACACAATGCATGTAGAATAGGAGAACTAAGCTATGCGAATTGATGGTGGCTTTTTCATCAACGACTTCATAAACAAGAATCTCAGGCAGTACACGATCCCTGTCTATCAGAGAAACTATGAATGGTCTTCAGAGCAGTGTGAGAAGCTGTTTGGAGATATCATTCAGGCTTACAAGCAGGACCGCCATCACTTCACCGGCTCTGTTGTCTATGAGAAATTCAGAGAAGAGAATAAGATCGAGACGTATCTCATCATTGACGGACAGCAGCGTTTGACCACTATTTACATTCTCCTGAAAGCCCTCGCTGATAACGGGAAGAATGACGGAGAAAAAGAAGCAATCAGCAGCGTTCTTTTCAACAACGACGTTTTCAAACGCTATCAGATCGACGAGAGCAGCAAGCTCAAGCTTAAGCCGATCAAGAGCGATAACCAGCAATTGCTTCTGCTTATGTCCGGCAAGATTAGCGAGATGGACAAATCCAGCGGCATCTACAAAAACTATGCCCTGTTCTGCAAGCTGATTCAGAAGGCGTTTGAAAGCGATCCTGACTTGAATGCCGAGCGTATCTATTACGGTATAGGAAAGCTTACCTGCGCCATGATTAAGCTTGAAGACGAAGAGAAAGGTAAAGAACAGGAGATCTTCGAGCGCATCAATTCGACCGGTGTTCCGCTCAGCCTTGCGGATAAGATCAGAAACTATGTTTTGATGACCGATGTGGATCAGGAAAGACTTTATGAAGAATACTGGCTGAAGACGGAGCAGTTATTGACAAAGGATCAGATTGCCGGGTTCTTCCTTGACTTCTTAAATCTGAAGCTTGACGGTTTCACAAAAGAAAACGAAGCCTACGATAATTTCAAACTGCTGTTTGAGCAGAACAAATACACGAATGAATCTATGCTGGCGGAAATTTACCACCGTGCGAAGCAATACCATGTTTTCTTGAACGGTGATACGAATCTCGGAGAAGGCGCACACAATGCGCTGATCGGTCTTCGCAAGCTGAATCAATCTACGGTTTATCTGTTCCTGTTCAATGTTTTTGATGACTATGAAAAGGGTGTCATTGATAATGACGAGCTGACAAAGGTCCTTAACTTCTTGCTTAGATACAGTATTCGCCGCTTGATCTGTGAAATCGGTTCTAACTCGTTGCGAGGTCTGTATAAGACGCTCTATACTCGTGTGTTTGCCCGTCCGGAGAATAAAGAACATTATTACGATGCAATCGTATCCTTCCTTACGCAACTGACCTCGAAAGACGCGATCCCGACCGACGAGGAGTTCACTCTTGCGCTCAAGGAAAAGAACCTCTATCGGAAAAATGCGCTCTGCAAATACCTTCTCGTTGCAATTGAGAATCAGGGCAAGGGCAAGGTCGAGATTGACCAGCTGAGCATTGAACACATCCTCCCGCAAAACAAAAATCTCCCTAAAGCGTGGCGTGATATGCTGGGTGAAGATTGGGAGTACATACAGAGTAAATATCTGCATACGCTCGGCAATCTTACGCTTACTGCATATAACAGCGAATACAGCGACCGACCGTTCGATGAAAAGAAATATATGCTGGAGAACCCGGAGAAGCCGAATCATATCAAGGTGCTCTATAACGATGTTATTGACCAAGCAGTATGGAATGAAGAAACTATCCAGCGCCGCGCAGGAAACCTTTGCAAGATCATTCTAAAGCTGTTTGCCGTAGAAAAGCCTGAGTATGCAATTGACTTCAGCGATCCAAGATACCGTGAGTATACGGCAGCAAATCCGAGCGAAGCCACTTACAAAACGGTCAATTACTATGAGCTTCTCGGTGAGCGGGTCAATATTGATAGCTTTGCCGGAATGGTTAAGTCCCTTGCACTTAAGCTCTATGAATATGACAACACCGTCATCGAAGGAATGGCTCAAAGAAGCGACTGTTTTGAGGGCTGGATGTATCCCTTCTGCTCGTATGATCTCGCCAAGGTTAAGAATGGCCAGGAGCTAAAAGCCGGAACAGGAATCTATCTGAGCACCGGCTTCTCGGCGCATGACTGCGTTAGTATCATCCGGAACCTCCTGCGGAGATATGATCTCGATGTGAACGAAGACTTTGTTTACAGCGCAAGACCGAACAATGTCCCTGAAGACAAAATCAGCCGTCTTGAGATAGCAAAGGGCTGGTGCGAACAGAGATGCAGCAACGGCGAGATCGGCTTCAAACGGGAAAATAGCCAGCAGCGGTACGTGCGATTCACGACAAAATACCTTGACAGTATTATCCCCGAGTCACCGTCTGTTCTTAGCCCGTGGAAAACGCCGAACTTCTACTTTTATGAAATCACGAATTTCAAGAACGAGTTCTTCATTCAGCTCTACTTCTACTGCAAAAACCTGTCTGATGAAATGAGGACTGCATATACCCATCTCGCAGATATATTGGACATGGGTGAACTGAAGAAGGGATATATGCTGTTCTTCAAGTCAAAAGCATTCCCGAATGAAGAAAGCGATAATGAGCAAACGGTACTTAGCCAGTTGGACGCACTGTTTGAGGAAGTTAAAGCCTTTGAGGAAGATGTCAAGAGCAAGTGGGAGGGCCGGAAGAATGGATAAGAGCGAAAAACGCTTCGAGCGCGACATTGAATCTTTCTTAATTTCAGAGAGAGGCGGCTACCAGCAGTTTGTTGGGCAGGATGCTGACGGGAATTGGGTACATAACCGGCAGCACGATGTCGCGCGCTGTATCTATATGGATGTGCTCTGCGAGTTCATCGCAAACACACAGCCTAAAGAGTGGGCGAAGTATACCAAATACTACGGCGATAAAGCTCCGGATAAGCTCTACACCCGCTTGGAGCAGACGATTACCAATCAGGGCTTGATCTATGTTCTCCGAAATGGAATCACGGATATGGGTGTCAAACTGAAGGTCTGCTACTTCAAGCCGGAGTCTGCCCTGAACGAGACGCTTATTGAGCTGTACCAGTCCAATATCCTTGGTTGTACCCGTCAGTTCCAGTATTCAACCGGCAGCACGAACACCATTGACATGGTGCTTTCTGTGAACGGTATCCCCGTCGTGGCGATTGAGCTGAAAAACCAGTTCAAGGGTCAAGACGTTTGGTGCGCCATGAAGCAGTTTAAGAAGGACCGCAGTTCCAAGGAGTTTGCCTTCCGTCTGGATCACCGCTTCCTGGTCTACTTTGCCGTTGACCTCAACGAGGCATGGATGACGACCCAACTCAAAGACGACGCCACCTACTTCATGCCCTTCAACATGGGCTCAAACGGTGCCGGTGTGACCGGTGGCGCTGGCAACCCCAATAACGAGAACGGCTATGATACATACTACGTTTGGGAAGAGGTTCTGCAGCGTGATTCTCTGCTGGACATCCTTCACCGCTTCATTTCCCACGTAAAGGAAAAGGAAGAAGTGACAAAGAACGGTGTCACTAAGACTGTCACTAAGGAAAAGCTGATCTTCCCGCGTTACCATCAGTACGATGTGGTTCGGAAGGTCGTTGCCGACGTGCGCGAGAAAGGTGCTGGCACAAACTATCTGATCGAGCACTCAGCCGGTTCCGGCAAGTCCAACTCTATTGCTTGGATCGCCTATCGGTTGGCGTCCCTCCATAACGACAAGGACGAGAGCGTCTTTGATTCCGTTATTGTTGTCACCAACCGTGTTGTGCTCGACAGCCAGCTCCAGGACACGATCAACAGCTTTGAGCACGTTCCCGGCCTGTTGGAGTGCATCGACGATAAAAAGCATTCCCGCGACCTTGCAGAAGCTTTGAATGACAAGAAACGCATCATTATCTGCACCATTCAGAAGTTCCTCTTTGCCTATAAGGATATTGAGAAGTTCTCCGGTAGGAAGTTTGCTATCATCGTGGACGAGGCCCACCAGGGGCAGAGCGGCGAATCTGCAAAGACGCTGCGCCGCAGTCTGATTGATATCGGCGTTGCTGTTAAGAACTACGCTGAGGAAGAAGGCATTGACGAATCCGACGTAGATCTCACCGACGAGTATATCAACGCTGTGATTGGTCAGGGTAAACACGAGAACCAGTCCTTCTTTGCTTTTACCGCGACACCGAAGGGCGAATCCCTGGAGCTGTTTGGCGTTCACGAGCAGAGCCCTGATGGAACGATTATTCACCGCCCCTTCCACGTTTATTCCATGCGGCAGGCTATTGAGGAGGGCTTTATCCTCGATGTTCTGAAGAATTATACGACCATCAAAGAAGCCTTCAAGCTCATCAAGGTCTCGGACGATAACCCGGAGCTGATCGAGGGCCCAACTTCCAAGGCTCTGTTCAAATACTACAAGAAGCACGGCTATACCATCACGCAGAAGACTGAGATGATTATGACCAACTTCCTTGATAACTGCCAGTATCAGATCGGCGGCAAAGGCAAGGCAATGGTCGTGGCTGACAGCCGCGCGAATGCGGTGCGCTATTATTTCGCCATCAAGCAGTATTTGAAGGATCATCCTGAAGAGACAAAGGGTACAGACGTGATGATCGCTTTCTCTGGAGAGATATCCCTTGATGACCTTCCTTCCGAGAAACCATACACCGAGGCCACAATGAATGTGGACGTGGATGGCAAGTACATAACCACCGATAAAAAGTTTCGCAAGGCTTTTCATTCCAGCCAGTACAACATCCTTGTTGTTGCGAACAAGTATCAGACCGGCTTTGACGAACCGCTCCTTCATACCATGTATGTGGACAAGAAGCTGAAGGATATTACCGCCGTTCAGACGCTTTCGCGCTTGAACAGAACGACAAGCGGCAAGAATAGCACCTTTGTCTTGGACTTCGAGAACACCGAGGAGGATATTAAGAAAGCCTTCCTACCTTACTATGAGACAACCACAATGATGGGCGATTCTGACATAAACCGTGTTTACGACCTACGTGCAAAGATCGCAGAGTTCATGCTCTACAACTTCGATGATGTTCAGACCTTCATTGACTTCATGGACAAGCATAGCGGAGCTTCCCAGAGCGAAGCGTCTATTGGTAGGTTGGCCGGACTTCTCCGTCCCGTGGTGGAGCGTTATAAGGAGTTGAGCGACGACGATCAGTACACTGTGCGGGATTACATCCGTAAGTTTAACGGAGCTTATTCGTACATCACGCAGCTCGTGCGGCTGCATGATAAGGAACTCTTCAACGAGTTCCAGTATACGAACAACCTGATCCGGCTCTTGCCGCGTGGTCGTATTGAAATCGTTGACATTGAGGACAAAATCAAGCTGGAGTATGCTTCTCTGACCGAGACCTTCAATGGAGCGATTACGCTGGATGAGAAGCCTCCGGTTTATGTACCGGGTGGCTCCCTTGCTCCGAAGAAGCCGAACAAGAAGCAAGACACCTTGCAGAACATCATCGACAAGGTAAATGAACGTTTTGAGGGCAAGTTTACCGATGCCGACAGGGTTATTATTGAAGGCATCTATCAGATGTTCATGAAGGACTCTGACGTAAAGAAGTTCAAGAAGTACGCAAAGGACAATTCTACTGAGATGTTCGTGGAATCTCTGTTCCCGGACAAGTTTAAGGACATTGTAACTCAGTGCTTCTTGGATAATAACGAAGCATTCCAAAAGCTGTTCAACGATCCCGACTTTTATCAGAAGGTCCAGGATGAGATGGCTAAAGAGCTATATAAGAGCTTGAGGAAAAGCTGAGTATGAACTGTAAAATCATCCGGAGCAATCGGAAGTCTTTAGGACTTGAAGTAAATGCAGAGGGGCTTATTATCCGAGCCCCTCTGCAAGCAACTGACGCTGAGATCAATATGTTCATTCTCCAGCACAAGAGCTGGATAGAAAAGCACCTGAACAAGGTCGAAGAACAACAGAAGAAAGCGGACGCCGTTGAACCTCTGAGCATTGATGAAATCCGAGCTCTAGCTGACCAGGCCTTGAAGGTCATACCGGAAAGAGTGAAATATTATGCCCCAAAGGTCGGTGTCACTTATGGCCGGATCACAATACGGAACCAGCGGTCGAAGTGGGGTAGCTGCAGCGGAAAGGGCAATCTCAATTTCAACTGCCTGCTTATGCTTACCCCTCCGGAAGTGTTAGATAGTGTCGTGGTGCATGAGCTTTGTCATCGCAAGGAGATGAACCATTCTGATAAGTTCTATGCCGAAGTGTTGCGGGTGTTCCCGGACTATTGGAAATGGGACAAATGGCTTAAAGAGAACGGAAGCCTCTTAATGATGAGAATGACGAAGTGATGAGGTGAACTCATGGATATAAAAGCGAAGCTGCGGCCTTTCTATGTGGCCAAGATGCTTTATGAACAGACGGATGAGGACCATTATCTGACGATAGCTCAGATCATGGAGCAGCTCGAAAAAAACTATGGTATTTCAACCTCTCGCGGAACCGTGGGTGATGATATAAAAGCTCTCCAGGAACTCGGAGTTGAAATTGCGGTTGTCCCTTCGACACAGAAACGTTTTTCTCTCATTGGCCGGAGATTCGACCTGCCGGAGCTCAAGTCCTTGATTGACGCTGTAGAGTCTGCCAGGTTCATACCGAAGGAAAAAAGCGCCGCTTTAGTTGAAAAACTTGGTTCTCTCACAAGCCAGCATAATACGGAAAAGCTCGTTCGCAATGTTGATGTGGAGAATCGCATCAAAGCCGACAACGAGAAGATCTACTACATCATGGAGGCGTTGAACGACGCGATCAATGCCAATAAGAAGGTGTCGTTCCAGTATTTCACCTACAATGTTCGGAAGGAGCAGAAGCTGAAATACGACGGCTACACCTATGTGTTCAGCCCTTATAAGCTGATCTGGAATGGCGATTATTATTATGTGGTGGGCTACTCTGAAAAGCACAAAGGGATCGGCATCTTCCGCGTAGATCGCATTGTCAGAAGCCCTAAGATCCTCGAAGAAGATGCTGTGCAGCCTCCGAAGAACTTTGACCTGAATGTCTACCTGAACTCTATGTTCCGAATGTATAACGGCAATAGAAAGCAGATAGAACTGGTCTGCGATAACGAACTAATGGACGCCATCATTGATAAGTTTGGCAAGGACGTAAAAGTTCTTGCCAATGATATGAAGTCTTTCCGTGCGATTGTCACAACCGCGACAGGCCCGGTCTTTTATAGCTGGATCTTCGGCTTCGGTGGCCATGTGGCTATTAGGGCTCCTGAAGACGTTAAGAAAGAATATGCCCAACTTGTCCTTGAGGCAGCAGACACAATCAAAATGACTAACTAAAAAACAAGAAGTGTGCCCCCCAAAGGATGAATCAAATTCATCCAGAAATACTGATTTCAAGGAGGTGAGACAGAATGCCGTTTCAGATTATCAGAAATGATATAACGAAGGTCAAGGCTGACGCCATCGTCAACACAGCAAATCCGCGCCCGGTCATCGGCAGCGGCACGGACAGTGCCATCTATGCTGCCGCCGGCGAGGATCAGCTTCTTGCAGAGAGAAAGACAATCGGCGATATAAAACCGGGCTGCGCCGCCAGCACGCACGCGTTCAATCTTGATGCAAAATACATCATCCACACCGTGGGTCCGGCGTGGGTGGACGGTAGTCACGGCGAGCGGGAAACGTTGCGCTCGTGCTATGCGCAGTCACTGGCGCTGGCTGCGGAGCTGGCCTGCGAGAGCATTGCTTTTCCGATGATCGCCACCGGTGTTTATGGTTTCCCCAAGGATGAGGCATTGAATATCGCTCTGTCCGAAGTCGGCAAGTTCCTTCTGACGCATGAGATGAAGGTCATCCTTGTGGTGTTCGACCGCAAGGCGCTGGAACTGTCAAAGAGCTTGGTTGGAGGCATTACCGAGTACATCGACGAGCATTCAGTAAAAGCACTGCGCGACGCGGAATACGGCGACGGTTACGTTTCCAGCAGCCGCAGACGAATGGATGAAGAACGGCACCTCGCAGCCGAAAGGTGTCGGCTCATGGAAACAATGCCAGAGCCGGAGGAGATGCTCGGTGAGGCCGAGGAGCTTTCGCTCCCGGCTCCGACTGCCGGCTCGTTCCCCGATGTGTCGGGCAAAAGCTTGGACGAAGTGCTCGGAGGAAAGGAGGACACCTTCCAGCAGCGTCTGTTCAAACTGATCGACGGCAGCGGCATGGACGATGTGACGGTCTATAAGAAAGCCAATATCGACCGGAAGGTCTTCTCCCGCATCCGCTGCAAGGAGGACTACAAGCCGAAGAAGAAAACGGCAGTGGCTTTTGCCATCGCGCTGGAGCTGGACATGCCCACCATGCTGGATCTGCTCTCGCGGGCGGAGATTGCTTTTTCTCCCAGCAGCAAGTTTGACCTGATCGTGTCCTACTTCATTACCAACGGGAACTACGATATTTTCGAGATCAACGCTGCTCTGTTCAAATACGGGCAGCCAATCCTGGGAGAATAATCCGTATCAACAAATTCTAAATCTTATTTTGGGGGAGATCTACTTTGAATCCTATCGCAGTCGTTGTCATTCTGCTCCTTGTTGCAGCTGCTGTCTTCGTTATTTATAAGATTCATTACACGAAGAAAAACGGAATTGAAGCAGTTGGGATCATCACCCGGATTGAAGATGAAAGCATAGGTGAGGACGTCTCCTACGGGTATTATGTCCGATATACTCTGAATGGACAGGCAGTGGAAGCCAAGCTTTCCAATCCCGGATTTGGAAAGGGGCTTGATGTCGGGGCACAGATCAAGATAAAATATCTCCCCGAAAAGCCGAATGTCGCTGTGCGAGTAAAATAATATTCGCGGCGGAGAAATCGAGAGGTCATTTGTCGTCCGGCAAACGACCTCTTTTGATTTTTCATCGGCTATACTGGAGCCATCAAGAGAACCGAGGAGGTAACAAAAATGTATGGAGCTATTCTTGGAGATATGATCGGTGCTCCCTTTGAGTTTGACAGGGGCAGGAAATCGAAGGACTTTCCGATGTTTACCGACGAGAGCCAGTTCACCGACGATACCGTGATGACCATCGCCGTGGCAGAGGCTCTTTTAGATAACTACCGCGCATCGGATAACGGGCTCGAGGAGGCCGTTGTCAGATCCATGCAGAAATGGGGTCGCAAGTATCCCAACGCCGGATACGGCGCACGCTTCTCCGGCTGGCTCAGAGCGAAGAACCCGCAGCCCTATGGAAGCTACGGCAACGGCTCCGCGATGAGGGTTTCTTCCGCAGGCTGGCTGTATGAAACCGTCGATGAGACCCGGCGCATTGCATGGCTGACCGCGAAGGTCACCCACAATCACCCGGAGGGCATCAAGGGCGCAGAGGCGACTGCCAGCGCAATCTACCTCGCCCGGACCGGTCACAGCAAAGACGAAATCCGGGATTACATTGTCAGCGAGTTCGGCTACGATCTTTCCCGCACCTGCGATGAGATCCGGCCCACTTATCATCATGTGGAGAGCTGCCAGGAGACCGTTCCGGAAGCAATCGCTGCCTTTCTGGAGGGGACGGACTTCGAGGATGTAATCCGCACGGCGGTCTCCCTCGGCGGCGACTGCGATACGCTGACCTGCATCGCCGGCAGCATTGCGGAGGCGTTCTACGGCGTGCCCATCCTTTATGAGGCAGAGTGCAAATCCCGGCTGCCGGAGGATATGCTGGAGGTCCTAGATCGCTTCGAAGCCGCCAGAGGCAGGGCGGAAGAATACCACGATGCCTCGCTGTATGGTAACGAAATCATCGAGGACGCGATTGAACGCTACTACGCCGACCAGAGCAGAGAGAGCTTGATCGCTGTTCTGGAGTCTATCCGGAAACGGATGCACGAGGACGGACATTTTATGATTCCGGTCATTCCTCCACAGACCGCTATCAATATGATGGACCTCGAATATCTCAAGGTCGGCGATACTGTGACCAGCGATGAGGATCTGCATTTCACGCTGCACCGCATCGAAACGAATGACGGGAAACAGTGGCTGGTGGCGTTCACTTCCCGTGAGGAATATGAAAAGGGCGAGCGCGCCTCCATCATCTCCAATTTCATTGACGGGATGCTAAAGGGTTGCAAGGATATGTCCGAAGCCGGAATCATCATCAATCCATGGGGAAAGTCCTTCATGCTGACGAAGGAACTGATAAACCTGATCCTAAACGCGGACAAGCCGGAGAACCACATCTATTTTGAGATCGGCGACATTACGAAGATGAAGGTGGACGCCATCGTGAATGCCGCGAGGCCCTCGCTGCTCGGCGGTGGCGGCGTGGACGGCGCGATCCACAAGGCGGCGGGTATTGGTCTGCTGGAAGAATGCAAGAAGCTGAGTGGGTGTAAAACCGGCGAGGCAAAGATCACGGGCGGCTGGCTGCTCCCGGCGAAATACGTTATTCATACAGTCGGACCCAGATATGATGCTGGCAATCCCATGTGCGAGAGGCTGCTCCACGCCTGCTATTGGAATTCGCTGGAGCTGGCGAAGAATCACGACCTTCACACCATAGCCTTCCCCGCCATTTCCACGGGGGCATACGGATATCCGAAACAGGAGGCCGCGGCGGTGGCGCTGCGGACAACGGCAAACTGGTTCCGGGCAAACCAGGACTATGGCATGGCTGTTATTATGGTCTGCCGGGACGCCACAATGCGTCAGTATTATCAGAATGTGATTGACGCTTGCGCGCCGGGAAAGGAGTAAGCGATGAGAACCATCAGAGTAACGGGAAAAGGCCAGATCAAGGTAAAGCCCGACATGACCAGAATCACCCTGTCGCTGGAGGGTATCTACCCGGAGTACGGTGAGACCCTGCGCCGGTCCTCACAAGACACGGAGCGGCTGAAGGACCTGCTGACCGGATTCGGCTTTGAGCGGTCAGACCTGAAAACGCTGAACTTCAGCGTGGATTCTGAGTATGAAAGCTACAAAGACAAGGGCGCCTATAAGCAGCGGTTCGTCGGCTACAAGTTCCGACATCTGATGAAGGTAGAGTTCATCTCAGATAATGGTCGCCTGGGCAAGGTTCTGTACGCGTTGGCCAACTGCCCAGTGAAGCCGGAGTTCCGCCTCAGCTATACAGTCTCTGATCCGGAGGCGGCAAAGAATGAGCTGCTGGGGAAAGCTATCACGGACGCCAAGGAGAAAGCAGCCGCTCTGACGCAGGCTGCCGGCGTGACGCTTAAGGAAATCCAAAGCATCGACTACTCTTGGGGTGAAATCAATTTCGAAGTACAGCCAATGAGCCGAATGGTCATGACTGAAGAATGCCTGGCTGAGCCTATGGCGGTAGGGGCCGGGAGCTATGATATGGATATTGAACCCGACGACATTGATGTATCTGATACCGTAACTGTGGTTTGGGAAATCGCCTAATATCAGCATAATCGATCAGCGCTTTTAAGAGGTGCGGCCAATCGGCGGCACCTCTTTTCGCTTGCTCATTTTCTATCTTGATTTTTAACAGCGCTTGAGTATAATGGCCTTAGTGGGATATGAAATCCCATTTAGGAAATGAGGTGCTGATATGAGATCCAAGAACCAAGAGACCCTGGATGCAATCCTGAAGTTTGTCAGCAAGTATTTTCAGGACAATCGCAAGGCTCCTACAATTCTCCAAGTGGCAAACGGCGTCGGCGTGCCTAAAACGACGGTGAATCGCTATTTGCAGGACCTGAGCGAGCGTGGTCTGCTTGAGTACAACCGAGGGATTCTGTCTGCTCCCGAGAGCGCCAAAATGAAAACAGCCTATGTATCCGCCCCGTTGGTAGGCTCTATTCAGTGTGGTTGCCCAGAAGAAGAACAGGAGTTTGTCGAGGAATATGTCAGTCTCCCTGTTTCCATGTTCGGCAAAGGAGACTTCTACATTCTCCGCGCCAAAGGCGATTCCATGGTTGATGCCGGTATTGAAGAAGACGATCTGTTGGTGATCGAGCGTAATTGCCCTGCTTCGGAAGGGGATATAGTCGTTGCGCTGGATCAGGACAGTCAGAACACGCTGAAACGCTTTGCCGGCTATGACGAAGATGAGGATTGCTACTTGCTGGCGTACCAGAATGAGGAGAAGTATCCGGGAGAGGTCATTAAGGTGAAGAGCTTTAAGGTCCAAGGAGTTGCCCGTCACGTTATTAAATCTCTCTGAAATCTTTCCAAATATCAGAATAAGGAGATGTTTTGTTTGAGCGCAATTGATGTGAAGTGCCCGATCTGTGGTGCATTGAATCAGTCTCTGGATTTAGAAGAGACGGACGGCTGGATGGAATGCGAAAGCTGCAGGAACGTGGTCCAGATCATGAAGTACGTGAAGATGAATCGTGTACCCTGTTACGAGATGGGCGAGTACCATGTACTTGTTCCGCTCTCGCAGAAATAAAGGCAGAGGAGTACGGCGATGCTGGAGGATTGGACAATTTACTCCTGGTATTGCCCGAACTGTAAGAACGAAGTTGCGGGGCTGAAAAACAAGAATAACCAGATAAGAGTAAAATGCAGCAAGTGCGGCGCTGAAATGGTTCGCACAGTAAAAGGCCGGCGACATGATGTGATAGATATTTATGCTCCCTCCGGAGAACAGCATCACGGCCTTGAATTGAGGAGGAACTGAGGCTCTCAGCCTCGGTTCTACATATCAGAGGGGCGTGATGGCAGAGATTATGGAACGAACCTACATTTGTATAGATCTCAAGTCATATTACGCTTCTGTCGAATGTGTCCACAGAGGGCTTGACCCATTAAAGGCGAACTTACTTGTGGCTGATGAATCCCGTTCAGACCAGACAATCTGCTTGGCTGTGTCACCGTCACTGAAGGCAAAGGGTGTTCCAGGGCGACCGAGGCTCTTTGAGGCAAAACAAAAAATCCGAGAATATGAGCGGAGCCATCGGACTAAGGTTGACTATATCATTGCTGTTCCCAGGATGGCGGAGTATGAAAGAATCTCTGCCCAAATCTACAGTATCTACCTCAGATACGTGGCTCCAGAGGATATCCACGTTTACTCCATTGACGAGTGTTTTATTGACTGTACCGGCTATCTTCACGCCTATGTGCAGGAAAGTCTGAAAACAGGAACAAATCCAGCACGCATCATGGCCATGACGATGATCCGGGATGTTCTGAGTACAACAGGAATCACGGCAACTGTGGGGATTGGCACTAATCTGTACCTCGCAAAAGTGGCAATGGATATTGTAGCCAAGAAGTCTCCGGCAGATAAAGACGGAGTACGGATCGCGGAGCTGAATGAGGACTCGTACAAGTTTCTGCTATGGGATCATAAGCCCCTGACGGACTTCTGGCAGATTGGAACTGGAAAGGCACGGCGTCTGGAAAAAGCGGCAATGTTCACGATGGGCGATGTCGCAGCCAGAACCCAATGGGACGAAGAGTTCTTCTATAAGACATTTGGCATTGACGGGGAGATCCTGATCGATCACGCATGGGGGATAGAACCTGTCACAATGAAGGATATCAAATCGTATAAGAGCGAAGGCCATAGCCTGAGTAATGGTCAGGTCCTTCCAAGACCATATAAGTATCAGGAGGCCAAGCTCGTTTTCAAAGAAATGATAGAGGTTCTTTGCACTGATATGTTTTCAAAGAACCTGGTGACTCAAGGCTGCTCTTGGTGGGTGTCATATGATTATAAAAGCTTAGAGGCGTGTCCGCACTACGACGGACCCCTGTCAATAGACTTCTATGGGAGGATTCATCCGAGACATAGCAATGGAACGGTCAAGCTCCCAACGCTGACAAACAACCTACAGATCGTAACGACACCACTGCTAAAGCAGTTCGACGAAAAGACCGACCACAGGCTCCTTTACAGGAGACTGGGCGTATGTGCAAACGATGTAACAGAAGATATGGGCGTATTTCAGATCAATATGTTTGTGGACTATGAGGCCCTGGAGCGAGACAGGAAACTCCAAGGGGCTATGCTTGAAGTACGCAAAAAATACGGATCAAACGCCATTTTCAAGGGGATGAACCTATTGGAAGGGGCGACAACATTGGAACGGAATCAGCAGATAGGCGGCCATAAAGCTTAGCTTTTTGCCTTCTGCTGATGCAGGAGGTATGAGAATGAGTGCCATTGGTGTTATGGCTATGCCGGCGGATTTTCGATACCGAGATGTGTTCTTAAGAGGAAAGCCGCAGCATGATCTGTACGACGCATTCCGAATCAGGCATCCTCGTATGGATACCGGAAAGCGGGCAAAAATCTTTTCTCCCTTTGATGCTTTGAAAGGCTTCAACGAAGCAGTTGCTTCCAAGAATGTACAGTACACTGACCGAACAGAATTGACAGAAGAGGATCGAAAAAGACTCAATCGGCAGCTTCATATTCTCAAGGGCCTGACGTTCAATAGCCGGATGGCCAGAGCGAATCGTGTTATCATTTCTGTAACTTATTACGTTCCTTGCTCTGATGAGAATAACGAAGCATATGGCCTCAGAGGACAGTATCAGACGCTGACTGGAGTGTGCTGGAATGTTGACGAGCATTTTCATACAATCCTTGTCGATAGAGTGCGTATTAGCTTCGACGATCTAATCCGGATTGAGAATAACACAGGGGTCTTTCAAAAAGATTGGGAAGCTAAAGAGCCATAAGGGGGAGAGAGATGGGAACACTGATTACAGAGAACAGCTGTTGTTTTACCGGCCATCGAGAGGCCAAGCTGATTCGGGCTTCTGATCTCATCTGCGATGACCTGGAGCTGGCAATCAAGCAGGCCATTGAAGATGGGTACACGACCTTTATCACCGGTATGGCCTACGGAGTTGATATCTGGGCTGGGGAGAAAGTCGTTGAGCTTCAAAAGAAGAGTCGCAGTTTGCATCTGATTGCTGCTGTCCCTTTCGATGGCTTTGAAGATCGCTGGGGGTTCCGGTGGAAGAACCGGTATAGGAACCTGCTGAAAAAGGCTGATGAGGTACACTATATCTGCGATGGCTATGCCGCCTATGCCTATCAGAAGAGAAACGAATGGATGGTGGACCGTTCCTCTCGCGTTATTGCCGTCTATAACGGCGGCCCAGGTGGTACGCGAAATACGATCAACTATGCAAAGATAAGGAATGTGCCTGTTGTCTACATTGGAGGTTGAAAGGGGATAACGTATGTGTACCCGCTTTTATGTTGAACCAGATACCGAGGAAATACGAGATATCATTGCAGAGGTTCAAAAATCCCTGCTAGCAGATAAGTTTATCCGAGCAGGAAACGCGATCCTTTCTTCTGGTGAAATCCGCCCTACAAATGTCGTGCCTGTTATCGCTCCAGGAAAGAGCGGCAGAAAATCGTCATTCCCTATGAAGTGGGGATTTCAGGCTCCTGGAAGGTCGCTGCTTGTGAATGCCAGGGTAGAGACAGCGGCTGAAAAGCCTACGTTCAGAGAGTCTTGGGAAAAGCGCAGATGTGTCGTTCCTGCGTCATGGTATTACGAGTGGGAGCACTTGGTCAGCAATACAGGGCAGAAAAAGACCGGAGCAAAATATATGATCCAGCCTAAAGGCAGCTCCATGACATGGCTTGCTGGACTCTATCGTATAGAAGACGGCCTGCCGGTGTTTACTGTCCTGACAAGAGAACCCACCGAGGAATTGAGGCGTATCCACGACAGAATGCCTCTGATGCTGCCAAAGAACATGATTGAGGATTGGGTTAGGCCAGATTCTGATCCCAAGGCGCTTATTCAATATGCGCTTACTGATATGATTACAGAAATAGTTGTCTAAACACAGACTGGGGGAATGATAGATGACGATGGTTGAGAGCTTCGTGAAGGAGCGCAACGATGCGTTGTTTAGCTTAGATCGCAGAAAGATTGAAGCCTACCTTGTGAAACATGGGGATAAGGAATGCCTACAGGAACCGGATACGGTATTTTGGACAGGCGTCTTCACAGCAATCTGCAACATTCAAGGAGCACCGAAAGAAGTCGTGGCGAGAGCACACATCTGGCTCTCTGAAAACGGACGTTCGATCTCATCATAAAACTGAATCAACGGCATCACGACGGAACGGTCGGGCTGAAACAGGGCCACACTAAATCCGATTCCAGGTCACTTGACCGTGCGGCAGAAATGCCCGAACCCAACCGGTAGTTATTCCAGACATACGTGAGAGGCCACCGGCAGGGATGACACTATAGTGAGAACTATAGGCCATCCTTGTCGGTGGCCTTTTTCTTTTTACCACCGACAAACAACAAATACATATTCGCAGCCTGAAGTACAAGGGCCAAGGATACAAATACGCTGATTTCAAACTGGTTTGAAAAAGCAGTATGGGTACCCTTAGATTTCTGCACCTTTTTTCAGGTAGGCAGCATCTGGAGTCCATTTCGCCGGCGTAGTTGTGTCCTTTGGACCGCAACAGGCGGAAAGGACTTTTATGTTGTCGTGGTGGCTTTGCTTTGTGGCAGCCTATCCGTAATCTCCGATTTTTTGAATTCACCCAAATTCAAAAGTTTAAGGAGATTACAAAATGGAAAGCCAAGAATTATGCGCTCTGAGGGAACAATTCACACAAGAGTGCCGTGTTATAGACATGGTTCTTGAATACGGTACAGATTATGTTGGCGAGGAAAGATACGTGATTGTGACAGCATTAAGCAAGGATGAGATTCTTGCAAAATACGCTCTGCTGGTAACAGACTATGAACCCTTTGTTATTGCTCCAGATGCGTTTACGTCCGTTCAGCAGGAATATAACAGGAATGAGCACAAACATGAATACAGGATGAAACACTGCAATGATCTCTTCGGTTTTGATGACGATTTGATGGAGATCTTTCACCCAGAACTTCAGTGCCGGGATGAAGTGTTTTATGAGAGAGAGGAACGGCTTCAGCGAGAAAAAACCAGGGAGCTGCAAAAAGCTATGCTTATGGAAGGACTTATGACACTAACAGAAACGCAGAGAAGAAGAGTTGTCGCCAGATTTTATGATAATAAGTCTAGTCGTTTGATTGCAAAGGAAGAGGGTGTCAATTACAGTGCCGTGGATAAGTCACTGGAGCTTGCACTCAAAAAACTGAAAAAGTATATCCAGAAAAGGGTGTGCACTTCGACTTCTCACTGCAAATAAGTGAAAGGCAATGATTCCTGTTCGGAGCAGGGCCGCCTTTCATATCTGTTATTTGATTGAGAGGAGTACATCATGGAAACAAACACCCGTAAAGTAAAAAGAGGAGAAATCTATTATTACGATTTCGGCATAAATGAAGGAAGCATTCAGAATGGGTGCCGCCCTGTTCTGATTGTACAGTGTGAAGATGGCAATTCAGCAAGCACTACCACGATTGTTGCCGCCATTACGACCGCAATCAAAAAAAGATACCTTCCATCGCATGTCATCCTCGGTGCCAGATTTGGACTGAGGGAGCCTTCAATGGTTATGCTGGAGCAGATAAAGACAGTGAGTCAGGCAGACCTTGATAGAAAGATCGGTTTTGTAGATGATCCACAGACACAAAAGAATATTGACAACGCTTTGAAAAAGGCTCTCGGGTTGTGGTACATCAAACCAAAAGACGAAAAGAATGTCAGATGCCTTTGCCCCCAGCATCTCAAGGAGTATATGCAGAACAAGGATTATGTTGTCAGACGGTATGATTTTTTAAACAAGACGAAGCAACGCTGCGATAAATGTGATGCCTTGGGATATGAATACACCGTTTCTGAAAAGAGCCGTTGAGGGGATATCCAATATGGAAAATGATAAGAGTCTCGAAAAGCCATTTGTGCCGATCTGGGAAAAATATGCTCTCACCATTTATGAGGCGGCGGAGTACTTCGGAATCGGTGAACATAGGCTCAGAGCGATTGTCCATGAAAACAGATATGCAGATTTCATCCTTTGGATAGGCGTGAAGGCAGAAATCAAGCGAAAGCTGTTTGAGGATTACCTTGACAATACTAACGCCCTCTGAAAAATGTGCGAATCTCAGATTTGTACATTTGCGTGAAAATCCAGGTCTGCGTATTATGGCAATATGCAGACCTGGATGAAAGAAAACCAAAGGAGGACGGCATCATGAAAAATTACATCTATGTTCCCGGCTTGAGCGAGGCTGTAGAAAAGGAAATAAAGAAAGAAGAGCTTAAGACGGCCTGCGATGAAAAAAGGAAGGTCTCTACCACCGGTGCAAAGAAGAAGTATGTTCAGATGAACGAGCAAGGCGAGATGAAGAATCATCTCATTGACGACAGAGAGATCCGCATCCCATTATGGAAGAAATACGCGCTCACAATAAAGGAGGCGTCAGAGTATTACAGCATTGCAGAAATCCGGTTGAGGAGATTCATGACTGCAAACCCAGAGGAGGATTTCGTCTTGAAAGCAGGTTCAAGGCTGCTGGTAAAAAGAGTCCTGTTTGAAGCCTTCCTGGACGCAAACGGTGAAATATAAAGGAGACTATGATGAGTAGACAGATAAACAGCGGGTTATCGGCAGAAATCAGAGAAAAGGCACGCAGCTATTCTCCTGCTGAAATGCCTATATGGGAAAAACCATTACTCACTGTTGTAGAGGCGGCGAAATACTTCCGGATTGGCGAATCGAATATCAGACGGATAACAAGAGAGTTTGCCGATTCGGACTTTGTTTACTGGAGGGATCAGACACGTGTGTATATACGCAGGGAACAATTTGAGAATTATTTGAACAGCATAAATGTTGTATAGGGGGGACCGTGATGGGAGAAAAAAGAAGAGATACAAAGGGCAGATTGCTCTGGGCGGGAGAGTCGCAAAGATCTGACGGAAAATACGAGTATAAGTACTTCGACAAAGACGGAGAACGTCACTCGGTCTATAGTTGGAAGTTGGTGGCTTCGGATCGAGTCCCATCCGGAAAACAGGGTGGGAAAGCTCTCAGGGATTTGGAAAAGCAGATACAACAAGACCTTGATGATGACTTGAAAGTCCATGAAGCACGAAAGATGACCCTAAATGCCTTTTGGGACCAGTACATCGAGCTGAAACGGGAACTGAAAGAATCGACGAGAACCAACTATATTTATATGTATGATCGCCAGGTCCGTCCGGAGTTCGGCAAGAAACTTATCACAGAAATCAAATACAGCGATGTGAAACGCTTTTATATCCATCTTATCCATGATAAAGGCTTCAAGCCGAACAGCATGGAGATCATCAATACAATCCTGCATCCGGTGTTCACCTCCGCGGTGCGGGACGGATACATTCGAATGAACCCCAGCGACGGCGTTATGGCTGAGATAAAAAAGAGCCATTCTTGGGAAAAGCCGAAGAGACATGCCCTGACAGTACGGGAGCAGGAGATGTTTGTAGAGTTCACAGCAAACTCCCCGCAATATAAGCATTGGCTTCCGCTCATTACGGTAATGCTGGGCACAGGCTGCCGAATCGGAGAAATCCTTGGCTTGCGCTGGGAAGATTGCAATTTTGAAGAGAATACCATAGACATCAATCACACGCTGATCTATCGAAAATTTCTGGATGAACCGTGTAGATTTGCAATTACGACGCCAAAGACAAAGACCGGGATACGGGTTATCCCTATGCTGTCCGAGGTGAGGGAGGCTTTGACAGAGGAATATAAGCAGCAGCTTCAGGAAGGCTTCAACGAGAGCGTGATCGACGGCTACTCCGGTTTTATCTTCAAGTCCAGAGACAATACGGTTTTATCGCCTCATGGCGTCAATCGGGCGCTGGACAGAATCATCAAAGCCTGCAATGCAAAAGAAGAGGAAGACGCGAAGAGGGAGGACCGGGCACCGGAGCTTCTTCCGCACTTCAGCGCCCACCATCTGCGTCATACCTTCTGCACCCGATTCTGCGAGAATGAGACGAACCTGAAAATCATCCAAGAGATTATGGGACATGCGGACATATCGACGACGATGGACATCTATAACGAAGCCACGATGGACAAGAAAAAGGAGTCTTTTGCCGGGCTTGAAGGAAAAATCAAAATCAGGTAAGCAAGGCGGGCTCATGCTACGATGGGCCCGCCTAATTTGATGTAACAGGATAGAGCGACGAAAATATTGAAATCGGGAAAAAAGTGTGGTAAACTAAGCCGAGGTAAATATGCGGTCAAGAAAAGCCGGGGAGCTTTGACTGGCAGATGTGCTCCTATTTCCGGACAGTAAACGCGACCGAAAAAATACATCAAAACCCGCGACATCTCATCACAGGATATGAAAAATTATGCCACGCTATGTGGTACAATGAAGACCGTCACGGATTAATAAACATGAAAAATCAGCTTAAAACAGCCAATATCGTCGAAAGCTGAGCGTTTCCCACGATGAAGCCTTTGGACTGAACAATCATTTTTTATAACAGGAGGAACCGACTATGATGAAACTCGTGCTGCTTCGCCACGGCGAGAGCGAATGGAACAAGCTGAACCTGTTCACTGGCTGGGTGGACGTGGACCTGAGCGACAAGGGCCGCGAGGAGGCCAAGGCCGCCGGTCAGACCCTCAAGGCGGAGGGCTATGACTTCGACGTCTGCTTCACCTCTTACCTCAAGCGCGCCATCCACACGCTGAACATCACCCTCGACGAGATGGACCGCGCATGGCTGCCGGTCTACAAGAGCTGGAAGCTCAACGAGCGTCACTACGGCGCGCTCCAGGGCCTCAACAAGGCGGAGACCGCCGAGAAGTACGGCGAGGAGCAGGTCAAGATCTGGCGCCGCAGCTTCAACATCAAGCCGCCCGCACTCGACCCCAACGACGACCGCGCCGCCGCCAGACAGACGATGTTCCGCGACGTCGATCCCGCGCTGCTGCCCGCCAACGAGAGCCTGGAGACCACCATCGAGCGCGTCGTCCCCTATTTCGAGGAGACCATCAAGCCCGTGATGGCGGAGGGCAAGCGCGTCGTCATCGCCGCGCACGGCAACTCCCTGCGCGCGCTGGTCAAGTACTTCGACAACGTCAGCGAGGAGGAGATCATCGGCATCAACATCCCCACCGCCGTGCCGCTGGTCTATGAGTTTGACGACAACTTCAAGGCGATCCGCCACTACTACCTCGGCGACCAGGAGGCCATTGCCGCCAAGATGCAGGCCGTCGCCAACCAGGGCAAGAAGAAGTAAGCCTGTTTCCCGAACCGTGTCAAACGCCCCGCCCGAAAGGGCGGGGCGTTTTGCTTCCGCCGCGTGCGGAACGGTTGAACCGCGCGGCCGCGGATGCTATAATAATGTGTACTGAACAAATCCGAAGCCCTTGAAAAGCAAAGCGTTCAAGGGCGCACGGATTTGTTCAAGTGCAAGGCTTTTGAAGAAATCACTTCAAAAGCCTTGCGCTTCGAGAAAAAGCAATTCTTGCTTTTTCTCGATCAACGCATTGTAATAATGGCTGAATTCGTCAAAATCTGTGATTTTGACGAATTGCAGGGCTTTCGCCCTGCGAATAAACCGCGCTGCGG
>Ga0129307_1001290_pt1 | contig 28090 bp, 30 predicted proteins | sample P1105metagenome_FD_94437 | JGI IMG/M metagenome (GOLD analysis project Ga0129307, IMG submission 94437) | Capybara group fecal microbial communities from Wisconsin, USA - P1105 metagenome | ecosystem: Host-associated > Mammals > Digestive system > Large intestine > Fecal | place: USA: Wisconsin...
AAATCAGGCTTATTTTTAATAAAATGAGTTGCTATAATCTTACTATCTTTTACAGTAGTTCCATAATCAACGCTAATTTTAAAACTACCCGCTTTATCCCTTACAAATTTTAGAGGTTCCTGAAGTCTTGTTTCTTCAATTCCATCCCTTTCATTTAAAATAACATCGTTTCTTTTATGTTTGTCTTTAAAAGCAACTAAATTAATTCCCAAATCTTTTGGTATTGATTTTCTGTGTTTTGCTAAAAACATCATTTTAGATGCAGTGGACAACTCATAAACACTACCCCTTGTTTTTCCACTTTCTTCAGGAGTGAATAATATGCTAACGCCCAGTTCCATACCAATTCCTGCCAAAAGTACATTAACACCACCAGAATCAGCATCCATTAATTCAGTTACATTTCCAACGCCAAAAAACATCGGAGCAGGATTTACCTTATGAAAATCATGGCATGCAATGATTGATTCAACAATACTTGAACTGTTAACCGGATCTAAAATCAAATCCGCAACATACTTTAGACCCTCAGTATCCTTAATCAATTGATGCATCGATTCCACTCGTTCAGAAGGGGTTTTTGGTGAGATGCCTTCAGAAAAATTAGTTGGAAGCAACACGGCAGGGATGTTTTTCTCCTTTAGAATGTCTTGAACTTCACCGTTATTTCCCAAATCAAGACTTAAAACAAAATCGATTCCATTCTCTGCAGCAACTTTAATCTCATTTGCATTTAAAGTATCTATGCTTAATGGCCTATCCCCAACGATTGGCCTTAAAGTTTCAATTAATTCTGGGATTTTGTCTGAAAAATCTTCACCTGCAGCCATACCAATATCTATCATGTCTGCTCCAGAATCAACAAAATATTGGCATTTGTTAATTAAAGCTTCTTTTGATAAGAATGGAACATTTGCAATTTCAGAAAGCACCCTCATCGGGAAATCTTCACCGACCGGGAGGTTTCTTATCAATATATTATTCGGTTTTTTGAGAAGTTTTTCAATATTCTCCTCATCGTTTTCAAACTCTTCAATGAATTTGATTGCTTCTTTTCTCTTTTCCTCTTCAATTAATTTATCAGCAGGTTTATCCTCAGATAAAGTAATGTTGCCTATTAAATTTAGAACCATTGCGAGATCAGCGCCGTCCGTTGATCCTTTAAATGTTGGAATTCCCAACTCCTTAGTAATTTCCCTAGTGCCTTTTTTAATTAATCCTGGGACCAAAATCAAATCTATTTCATCCAATTTATCATTAAAATGAGTTTTAACTTCTTTAATAATTTGTCTAGGAGTTAAAAATGCCGCTACTTGAGTTTCAGCCACATGTACAATAATGTTATCTTTCGAATCAGAAACTACTTCCTTAATTAAAGGATATGCTAAGTTGCCAGTAATAATCAAAACGTTCATAATAACCATTCAATTAAAGTCACTATTAAATTATTATATGAATTAAGTTATATTAAATCTTTTAGAAAAAATTTGTTTAAAAAAACTTATTACAAGCCATATTAATTAATATGAAGTAACAATAAGGCTTTATTGAAAAAATTAACAAAAAACAATCCACTTAAATAAAATAATTTAAACAAATTTCTTAAATAATTAGAAATAAACATAAGATTTATATATTTTGGAATTTATAATGATTATACATGATAAATATATGGAGGAAAATTAATGATTGAAATTCGTTTTCATGGAAGAGGCGGACAAGGAGCCGTAACAGCTGCTGAAATTTTAGCTAAAGCAGCATTTAAAGATGGTAACTACTCCCAAGCTTTTCCATTCTTTGGAGTTGAACGTAGAGGAGCTCCAGTTATGGCTTTCACAAGAATTGATGATAAGCCAATTGATTTAAGATACCAAGTATATAATCCAGATTATGTACTTGTTTTAGACGATGGATTATTAAATGTGGTGGATGTATTTTCTGGAATTAAAGACAATACTGAAGTAACAATCAATACTACTGAATTTAAAGGTAGTGGAGAACACGAAGTCTACAGTATTGACGCAACAGGAATTGCATTAGACATGTTAGGTCGTAACATTGTGAATACTATTATTTTAGGATATTTTGCTAAGAAAACCCAAGCAGTGACAATTGATTCACTTCTTGAAGTGATTAAAGAAACATTCCCTGGAAAAGTTGGAGAGCTAAATGTAGAAGCTACTAAAAAAGCTTATGATATGGGATAAATGGTGGTTATGATGGTAACTATAGGATGTGTAATTAAAAACCCTGGTAATAGTAGAAATAATAAAACTGGAAGCTGGAGAACATTTAAACCTGTATTAGATAAAGAAAAATGTATTGATTGTGACAACTGCATTTTATTTTGTCCAGATGCCAGCGTAAACAAACAACATGATATCGATTACGATTACTGTAAAGGATGCGGAATTTGTGCAAACGAATGTCCTTCAGATGCAATCGAAATGGTAAAAGAATAAAGAGAGTGATGAAATGGTAAAAGAAGTAATGACCTCAAATAAAGCAGTTGCAGAAGCTGTTAGATTAGCAAAACCACAAGTTATTCCTGTTTATCCAATTACTCCGCAAACTACAATCTCAGAATACTTAGCACAATATGTTGCTGATGAAAAAATTGATGCTAAATATGTTAAAGTAGAATCAGAACACAGTGCAATAAGTGCTGCTGTTGGAGCTAGTGGTGCTGGAGTAAGAGTATTTACAGCAACATCTTCACAAGGATTAATGTTAATGCATGAAATTTTATATGCTGCAGCAGGTATGAGAACCCCATTCGTTTTAGCGGATGCAAATAGGGCAATTTCTGCACCATTAAATATTTGGAATGACCAACAAGACTCAATTGCGCAAAGAGATGCAGGTTGGTTGCAAATTTATGTCGAAAATGCTCAAGAAGCATTGGACACAACTTTAATGGCTTACAAAATTTCAGAAAATCCTAATGTTTTACTTCCGTCAATGGTATGTTTAGATGGATTTATTTTAACACATACTGTTGAACCTGTAGAAATTCCAGATCAAGAAAGTGTAGACAAGTTCTTACCTCCATATGTTCCAGAACATGCATTCCTTGATCCAAAAGAGCCAATGTCAATCGGTAACTTTGCAGACCCAGATTATTATACTGAAGCAAGATACGCAATGCAAGTTGCTATGGACAACTCACTTGACGTAATCCAAGAAACTTGTGATGAATTCGCGGAAATATTCGGAAGAAAATATGGTCTTGTGGATGCATACAAAACTGAAGATGCAGAAATAATATTTGTTGCAATGGGATCACTTTGCAGTACTATTAGAGTAATAGTAGACCAATTAAGAGAAAAAGGTGAAAAAGTAGGTTTACTTAAAATTAGAGCTTACAGACCATTCCCTGTTGAAGCAATCAACGAAGCAGTGGCAAATTGTGAAAAAATAGCTGTTATTGATAAAAACTTCTCATTTGGAATTGGTGGAGCATTATATGCGGATATGAAAGTAAAAATCGATAAGGAAATTTATGGATTTATCGCAGGTTTGGGTGGAAGAGACATTACCCCAGATTCAATCATAGAAGCTTATGAAAAAACCAAAGTACCTGAAAAAGATGTCACATGGATTGGACTTAAGGAGGAATAGATATGGTAGATATACCTGATAAAGATTTATTAGCACCGGGACACAGAGGCTGTGCTGGTTGTGGAGCATCCATTGCTGTAAAATTAGCTCTTAATGCTTTAGGAGAAAACACTGTAGCTATTTCTGCTACTGGTTGTCTTGAAGTTATGACCACCCCATACCCAGAATCCTCATGGGAAGTCCCATTTATACATGTTGCATTTGAAAACTCCGGGGCAGTGGCATCCGGTGTAGAAAGTGCATTGAGAATTCAAGGAAAAGATGATGTAAATGTTGTTGCTTTTGGTGGTGACGGAGGTACTGTAGATATTGGTTTACAATCATTGTCCGGAGCTATGGAAAGAGGACACAACATGCTCTACATATGTTATGATAATGAAGCGTACATGAATACCGGTATTCAAAGAAGTGGAGCTACACCATACGGTGCAAGTACCACTACTTCCCCAAAAGGTGTTGCCAGCTTTGGAGAAGACAGACCTAAAAAGAATATGCCAATGATTATGGCCGCTCATGGAATTCCATATGTAGCAACCGCATCAATCGCATATCCTGAAGATTATGTCAACAAAGTGAAAAAAGCAGCTTCAATTGATGGTCCTGCATACATCCACTTACAACAACCATGTACTACAGGTTGGGGATATCCATCTGAAAAGACTATCGAAATGGGTAGATTAGCTGTTGAAACTGGATCTTGGATTTTATATGAAATCGAAAATGGTGAATTTGAAATTACATACAGACCAGAAGAAAGAAAACCTGTTAAAGAATATTTAGCACCACAAAAAAGATTCAAACACTTAGATGAAGAACACATTGAAAAAATACAAAAATATGTCGATGCAGAGTGTAAAGAACTAGGTTTATAGGAGGAAAACAATGGAAAGTATTGTTGTAAACAACAATTTATGTGACGGATGCCTTAATTGTGAAAACATGTGCGCATCAGTCCATAAAGCGAGTAGGATAAAAATAATAGAACATGATTCTTCCTTTTATTCCATTGTATGTCAACATTGTGAAAGTGCACCATGTATTAAAATCTGCCCAACCGATGCAATAACCGATGACGGTGTCGATACCGAAAAATGTATTGGCTGCGGATTATGCGTAATGGTTTGCCCATTTGGTGCAATGACTTTCCAAGCCAAAGTTGCTGAAAAATGTGACCTCTGTGCTGACAGAGAAGAAGGACCTGCATGCATAAAAGCATGTACTAAAAGAGCCATCAGTGTTGCTGATCCTGAGAAAATCCGAGCTAAAAATCAAGAAAAATATCTTGCCAAAATGGCCGGATTATATGAACCTAACAGCGGCAAAGGTGGATTTGTCCATGTTATTACAAGTCAAGCTAGAGCTAGACTTGTTTTAGATGAATAATAAAGAATTATGTATAATATAGGAAATTGTACAGAATGTACAACCTGTGGAAGCTGTCAACAAACACCAAATGTTGACGCTCCTATTTTATTTTGTATGCATTGCCAACCATCAGAAGCGCCATGTATTTTAATATGTAACGAAAATGCCTTTGAAGTATTGGGCGGAGCCATTACCTTAAACAAAGACAAATGTAGACAATGTATGGAATGTGTAGATGTTTGTCCCATCCATATAATTAAAATTTAAATATTTTAAAATCAAAAATAAGATTAATTAAATGTTATAGGGTTTTATTTTGATTTCCAAAGATATTATTAAAGATACTGTTTATGAACTTTACAAGCAAGCCGTCATTGTTTTAGGTGATGATGTGAAAAAATCACTTGAAGATGCTCTTAAAATAGAAGAACACGACCTTGCCAAACTAAATATTGAAGCTATTTTAAAAAATATTGAACTTGCGGAAGAAAAAGGCATTCCAATGTGTCAAGATACAGGTTTGCCGGTTGTTTTTGTGAAGATGGGTAATGTTGAAGTTGAAGATTTGCGTGAAGGAATTGAAGAAGGAATAAAGAAGGCTACAAAAGAGATTCCAATCAGGCCGAACATTGTGGACCCCCTAACCCGTGAAAATACCAACATTAACGTTGGGGATTACATCCCTCCAATCGATATTGAACTGATTGATGAAGACTATCTGGAAATTACCATTTTACCTAAAGGATTCGGATCCGAAAACAATAATGCATTAAAAATGGCCCTTCCAGCTGAAGGAATTGAAGGAATAAAGGAATTTGTTGTTGAATCTGTCCTTAAAGCTAAAGGAAAACCATGTCCTCCAACAGTTATTGGCGTTGGGATAGGTGGAACATCAGACCTATGTCTAAAACTTGGTAAAAAAGCATTGCTTGGAAAGATAGGCGAAAGAAATCCTGATCCGGAAATAGCGAAATTGGAAGAAGAAATATTAAAAGAAATTAATGCCTCAGGAATCGGCCCTATGGGATTGGGCGGTAAAACTACTGCATTAGATGTGAAAATCTTAAAAGCACATACTCATACTGCAGGACTTCCGATTGGTGTTTGCATACAATGCTGGGCAGACAGGCATGCCACAACCAGAATATTTGATGAATGATTATCTGAAAGTCCTTGGAGTGGTGGGCCTCGGGATATTTTCATGAAATTCGATGGCAACATCCATCATCTCAACAGAAATGTCTCCGATTCTTTCAAATGCCTTGATTACCCTAAATAGATATATGAAATAGTTTGAACGCTCCTTTTCATCAAATGAACTTTCAGCCATTTGAGTTGCTATCAAATTAATGGATTTTGCTTGTAAAATGTGAATTGAATCTTCCAGTTCCATTAGATCCTCTTTAAGCTCCGTTCTGTTTTCAATGAACGCTTTCATTGCCAAACGAATCATGCTTTGAGAAGTTTTATACATCTTTTTTAATTTTTTCAAGACATTATCGTCAATTTCATAAACATCATTAATTACAAATTTTGCAATATGGCCGCAGTAATCCCCAATACGTTCTAAATCATATGCAATCTCATTATAAAGCAAATATTTTGAGAATTCAGAGTGTTTATTAATGTTTAAAATGGTTTCAACAGAAGTTCTGATTTTTTCAACCATGTTATTGGTGGTGAAATCCATCTCTAATGCCTTGTTTGCCAAATCTTCATCATAATCAAGAACAGCATTGAATGAAGATTCAAGCTGGGAGTGGACATGTTTGGCCATGTTTGCCAGCATGTCATTCAATAAAACATTGCCTGTGCTATTTTTTGAGATGGAATAATCATCTAAAGATTCCGTGAATTTTTCATAGCTCTTCAAATCAATCATATAAGCTCTTTTTACTGTGCCGTCTTTAACTAAAGGTTGCAATAGCTGAGTGACATACCTTCTAGAAATTCCTAATTTCTCTGCAATTTCATCTTGAGTGGAAGGATTTTCATATAAAATAAAATCCAATATGTCCTTTAATGTTTTATCTTTTTTACTCATTTTACCATCTATTTTTTAAAGTCATCCAACAAGTCATTAGATTCGAAATGAATGTTATTTGAAGATTTATTGAATCCCGGAGAACCCTTCCCGCTGACAACTTTCTTTTTAAATTCCACATTTGACCTTCTTTGATTGTTGAGAGGTTTTGAACTCCCATGATGAGTATCTGGACTTGACTTTATTGGATTTTTTACTCTAATATTTCGTACATACCTATTATTAAGGGCCTTGTCTTTATTTGAATGAATAGCATTATAAACTTGTTTTGGTTTGGAATCTTCTTCATTAGAATGCTTCTTAGTTACTTTAAATTCTTTTTCAGAACTTTTTGCAGAATTTAAAATTCTTAAAATGACAAATACAATTATTAAAAATGCCAATATCGCTATTGGTAAATCAAAACGGGAAAAAATTCCACCATACATATCTGTAATTGGATTTCCCATATCCACAAAACCCCTTGCCAAAAAGATCAAACCAACAAAAACTAACAGGATGCCATGTTCTTTTTTAACAAATTCCGGTTTTAATACTAAAGGATATGCACTAATAATAAGCATTGCAAATCCTAAAATCCTATATAAATTATTATTTGCCAAATCCTGAATTGAAAGGTAAACATTGACAAATGTGTAAGGTAAAAATCCGGATTCGGATAATAAAGCGAAAATCAATAGCAATTGAATTAAAGCCACTACTGCCAATGGGAACACATAGGCAAGATCCCATTCAAAATCATGTTTGAATTCGGCTTCTGATACAGGTTTTTCTAAAGCTTCAGAAAGCATATTATAAAGAACAGATGAAATAACTGAACCTATAATTGTACCTGCCACTCCTAAAACGGAAGTTAAAATAGCAACAAATGCTGATACCGCACCAACGAGCATTAGCTTTTTATAATTCATTCTTTTCACCTTCAAAAATAATTCATATATTTCTAATTAATATTATAATTTCAAGTATTTAAAATAATAAGTTACCCTTTTAGATAAATTATAAAAAAATAGTTGAAAGCTTTAGGGGGGATTCGAACCCCCGACTTCCACCTTACCAAGGTGGCGCTCTACCAGCTGAGCCACTAAAGCACAATCAGGAATTATAAATTAATCAAAAAGTATAAAAAGTGCAAGGGAAGGGATTCGAACCCTCGAAGGCCTATACCAGAGGATCTTAAGTCCTCCCCCTTTGGCCGCTCGGGCACCCTTGCATACACTATTAATATTTGCTAACATAATATATAAAGGTTACCCTTATTAAAGAATTTTAAGCAAAACTATGAAATATACTATATTATATTATTTAACAAACTATATAAACATTTAAGACCATAAATAGATACAATCTATAAAAAATTAAAAGGTGAATTAATTGCAGGTAGATATGGAAGAATGCGGAGTCTGTGAAGATTGTATTGATGTTTGTATGGAAGAAGCGATTGTGAAAAAAGCCTTTACAATTGTTATTGACAATGATAAATGCGATTCCTGCGGAGAATGCGTTGATGTATGTCCAGTAGGCGCCATTTACGAAGATTAATCCAAGTTAAATTCCATTAATTAATTATTTCAGTAATCCGCACTGCAACATTTACTTTAATGAATCTCATTTTCCCCTTTTTCGATTGAATCCTGAATGATTATCATCCACAAGCAATGTTTTAGATTTTTTATTACAATTTCACCATTAAATTTAATATACACCATTCAAAAAGCAGAAAATTAGATTTGAAATATTAAAATACAATTATGCTATTAAATAGTCATCCTAACCAATTTTTTATAACACTAAAATAAAGAAATTAAACTCAATTTTCAAAATCGAGTAATACTAATATATATAAATAATACTAATTTGTATTACTTTAATAACATTTATATATAGTTATTCTTTTAAAATATTAAATGTCAAGGACAATATAGGATTTATTAACCATAAAACTTAATAAAACTCTTAGATAACTTGATACTAATAGAAATAAGAAAAAATAATGAAAAAAAGTAATACTTCTTTATAAGCAAATTTTAAAAAAGTATTACTTTAAGAGAAATGGAGGAATTTAATTGCATATACCTGACGGATTTATACCTATTGCACAATGTTTAATCTACTATGTAATATTAATAGTTGCATTATACTTCTCTGTGAAATGGGCTAGATCTAACTTAGATGAAAAACGTATACCTCTTTTAGCTGTTCTCGCTGCAGGTATCTTTGCAATCATGTCCATGAACATGCCAATTCCATTCGGTACAAGTGGACACATGGTTGGAGGAGCTCTTGTAGCTATTGTATTCCTCGCGCCGGAAGCTGCTGTTTTAGTATTTACAGTAGTATTATTAATCCAAGCATTAATCTTCGGAGACGGAGGAATTACTGCTCTTGGAGCAAACGTGTTAAACATGGCGATTGTAGGAGGATGCGTTGGATTATACACCTTTAAAGGACTTAAAGGAATAATTGGAAAATACGCCGCAGCAGGTGTTGGAGCATGGTTAGCTACTGTGCTTGCTGCTTTAGCATGTGCTATCGAAATGGCTATCGCAGGAACATTCCCAGCAAATGTTGGTATTCCATCAATGGTATTATACCACTTCTTCATTGGAATAATTGAAGCAGTATTAACTGTCATTGTTCTTGTAGCCTTGGACAAATTCAGACCAGACTTACTTGCCTGGAATAAAAGCGAAGGAGATGCATAACATGGATAAAAAAGATACATATTTAATTGTTGTAGCAGTTGTCATTTGTATTGTAATTTGCTGTCTTTCACCGTTTATTGCATCCCCAGATCCAGATGGTCTTGAAAAATCTGCAGAAGACTCTGGACTTCCAGAAGATTTCTCAATTGAAGAGATCAAGGGAATACCAGGTGCAATCTTCCCAGATTATGCATTTGCAAATGACCCTGAAAACCAAGTATTGCAAATTGTAGCCTTAATGCTGGGTACAATAGTTACATTAGTAGCAGGGTATGGCGTTGCAGCAATCGTTAGAAGTAGAAATTAAATTAATTTAATTTCTATTTTTTTCCTTTTTTTAGAAATAAATGAAATAATGAAAATAATAATATATAACTAATTTTAATATTATATTAGTAGATAACCATGGTAGATATAACACAAATAATGAGATTTGATGATTTGGCATCAAAAGATAGTCCGATACATAATTTGGAAGGGCGAATTAAACTAATTTCCACTATTTTTATAATTGTAGTATGTGTTATTTCACAGGAACTTTTTACACCGATAATATTAGAAATACTTTTATTAATCATTCTTAAACTAGCTGATTTATCATATGTTGATTCTTTTAAAAGATTATTAATGTTACTTCCTTTTGGTGGAGCAGTCATCATATTCCAACCGTTTATTCAACCTGGAAACGTTATTTGGAGATATTCCTGGTTAACTATTACTGACGGCGGTTTGAATTGGGGAATTCTATTATTTGTTCGCCTGATTGTTTGTTTAACTGCAATCATAATATATTCATCAACAACCCCCTTACAGGAAATGGCCAGCTCCTTTAGAAAATTAAAAATGCCTAGAGACCTGGCAATGATTTTATCAATTATGGTTAGATTTTTATTCTTATTTGTTGATGAACTTGCAGCAATTCGTAAAAGTCAAAAAGCAAGAAATTTCAGCATTCACGGTACAACCACCCCCTATAAATGGAGAGTCAAACAAGTGGGATATACAATAGGCATGATGTTTTTAAAAGCTTATGAACAGGGAGAGCGTGTTCACAGAAGTATGGTGAGCCGTGGTTTTTCAGATGCCTCTGAAATGTTTGATGAAAAAAAATCCCCTGAAAAAAGCGATTATTTATATTTATTAACAATAATTATTATTGTAATTGTCCTTGAAATTATCATATATAAGTTTAGCGGACAATTAGGTTACTTTGGAAAAAATTTAGGAATTAATTAGGTGAAATAATGGAACATATACATCTCGAAACTAAGAATTTAACTTTTACATATCCTGATGGTACTCAAGCATTGAAAAATGTTAACATTAAAATTAAAAAAGGAGAAAAAATAGCCATTATGGGACCTAATGGTGCCGGTAAATCAACATTATTTTCTCACTTTAACGGCTTAACAGAACCTACATCCGGACATGTTGAAATAGATGGTAAAAAAATCATATTTGAACGTGACGAGCTGCTTGAAGTAAGGCAAAAAGTAGGAATAGTATTCCAAGATCCAAATGACCAACTGTTTGCGCCAACCGTTAAGGAGGATGTTGCATTTGGACCTATGAACTTAGGTCTTGAGTATGATGAAGTTGAAAAAAGAATCAAGGAATCTCTGGAAATGGTTGGAATGAGTGGCTTTGAAGAAAAAACTCCTCACCATTTAAGCGGAGGCCAACAGAAAAGAGTGGCGATTGCTGGAATCATTGCAATGCGCCCGGAAATAATGATACTTGATGAGCCTACTGCAGGACTCGACCCTGAAGGTGTTGATAAAGTATTGAATATCCTTAACGATTTAAACGATGAAGGAATGAGCATTGTCATCTCCTCACATGATATCGAGATGGTGAACGGATTTGCAGATAAGATATTCGTCTTATACCATGGTGAGATAATTGCACAGGGAGATAAACATCAAATATTTTCCGATAAGGAATTATTGAAAAAAGCTCACCTAAAAGCACCGGTAACAACCGAAGTACTTTATAAATTAAAAGAGAAAGGGTTGGATGTCGATACTGAAAAGCTAAGTATTGACGAAGCTGTTGAAGAGATATTAAAAGCGACAAAAAATTAGTTTGCAGATTTTTTTCTATTTTTGATTTTATTTTTGAGTTTTACAATAAACTCAAATTCATCATCTAGCTCTGGAGAGTTTGCAAAACCACAGTTAGGACAATGAATACTGTTACAGCCATGTTTCCCACAACTGGAACATCCCCGATTTTCCAAGGTAGTTTCATCAAATTCAAAACCGCACATACGACATTTCATATTATACCGTGAATAAAATTACTTTAAAAAAAATAAATGAAAAATTGAAGTTATTCCACTTCAATGTTTTCAGCTTCTTCTTTGCGAAGACAAACATCATATCCTTTAACACTCATTTCAATAGGGTCACCTAAAGTGGCCACTTTTTTAACAGTAATTTTAGCTCCTTTAACAAAACCCATACCCAACAAGTGTCTTCTTAAATCAACATCACCGGAATCATGGTATTTCACCAAAGTTACGGTTTCACCTGGCTTAGTATCCTTTAAGGTTTTCATAATATCACCTTTAATATAAAAAATCAATTTTTAGGCATTGCTAAAAATTCCTTGATTATACTATGTAATACTAAGTATATAAATATTTAGTTATGACTAAAAATTTAAAAAAAATGAAAAATGGATAAATCTGATTTCCATCATCCCCTGGAATTTAAATAGGAGGACTCCACTTTTACTGCAATTCTAACTATCCGAATCCTGCCAATAAACCAACATTGTAAATTAAGAATGAAACAACATAAGCGGTTACCAAAGTAATCCCACACATAGTCAATGCCCATTTATAACTGTTAGTTTCCTGTTTGATTGCACCAATAGCTGCTATACAAGGAGTGTATAGTAAAGTAAAGGCCATGAAAGAAAATGCAGATAATGGCGTGAATGTATCCTGTATTAAACGTGTAATGCCTTCCTTATCATTACCTTCCATGCCTGCAAGGGTTCCGAATGTTGAAACAACAACTTCCTTAGCACTCAATCCTGCAATAATGGCCACAGCAGCCTGCCAAGTTCCAAATCCTAAAGGTGCGAATATCGGAGCAAGAACATTACCAATGGTGCCTAAAAGACTCATCTGAGGATCAGTTCCTCCCCACGGGAATATATGCTGCAAAAGCCATAATACAATTGAGCAAACAAGAATAATAGTACCTGCTTTTTTCAGAAATCCTTTTACTTTCTCCCAGGTATGCAATAATATGCCCTTTAGGGACGGCACCTTATAAGTTGGGAGTTCCATAACAAATGGTGTGGACAATCCTTTAAACATTGTTCTCTTAAGGATAGCTGCTACAATGAGCGCAACAACAATTCCCAACACATAAATTAAAACCAGCATTAGCCCCTGATTTTCTGTAAAAAATGCGCCAATGAAAATAGCATAAATCGGCAATCTGGCAGTGCATGACATAAACGGAACAAGCATCATGGCGAGCATACGGTCTCCTTCGTTTTCCATGGTTCTTGTTGCCATAATAGCCGGTACACCACAACCAAAACCTAAAATCATTGGAATGAATGCTTTACCGTGAAGTCCTACAATTTTGTGCATAACAATATCCAATGTAAATGCGGCCCTTGCCAAGTAACCGCAATCTTCCAAAATACTTAAAAACAAGAACATTAGAATAATTATTGGCAAGAAAGTAAGAACACCACCTACCCCTCCAATAATACCGTTACAAATCAATGATGACAACAAACCTCCGCCAAGGAATGTGCCTACCCATACAGACAATGCTGCGAATGCCTGTTTAATCATACTCTGGAAGGGCGCTCCAATTGTAAATGTTAATTGAAACATTGCCCACATGATAATAATAAATATGAAAGGGGCTAGAATCCTGTTAGTTACAATTTTATCAATCTTATCAGTAGTTGTTTCCTTTTCAACAGCGGGCCTTTTTACCGCTTCGGCCATTAAACCACCGATAAATGCATATCTTGCATTTGCGATGACTTCTTCTGGACCTTCCTTATATACATCACGAAGATGTGTGCTTACCTTATCTACTTCGGCAAATATTTTTGAGCTTTTTGAAGATTTCTGCACTTTTTCAATTACAATTGTGTCTTTTTCTAATAATTTTATTGCAGTCCAAACTGAAGGAATATCTAATAAACCGTCGTCCTGTTCAATCAATGATTGCAAATCCATTAAATGACCCTTAATGTCGTTACCATAGGCTAATTTTTCGCTTGTATCTTTCGGATTTGCAGCTAATTTTTCAACGGTAGTCAATAATTCATCGAATCCATCACCATTTTTAGCATTTATTTCAATGACAGGGAATCCTAAAAGTTCACTCATCAAATCCATATCAATGATGTGATCTTTTTTCCTTGCAAAGTCATTCATGTTAATGGCCAATACTAAATTGGCGCCCAATTCCATCATCTGAACTGTTAAATACAAATTACGTTCCAGATTAGCTGCATCAACTACATTAATAATTACATCAGAATCGTCATCGACAATGAAATCTCTTGATACGATTTCTTCTATGGAATGTGCGCTCAATGCATAATTGCCCGGCAAATCGATAATATCATAATTATAATCCCCATGTTTGAAATGGCCTTCGGCTCTCTCGACAGTTTTTCCAGGCCAGTTGCCTACATGCTGGCGCATCCCAGTTAATCGATTGAATACAGTAGTTTTACCCACATTAGGGTTTCCTGCCAATCCGACTATTAATTCCCTCATTAACTATTCTCCGATTTTAATTTAACCTATTGAAGCACGATTAAAATTGCTAAAAAATTAGGTTTACCTAAACAGACTATATTATTAATTTTATATTATTTAAATATTTAATCCTACCTAAATAATAACATTTAAATAGTAAAATATACTAACTGTTATATAACAATAGTTATTTTTTCGATGGAATGTTTTTAAAAATTTAGGTGCGCCTAAAAATTTAGAAACATTTATATACTATGACAACCAACTTTAATACAAGTGACATATATTTAGGCATGCCTAAAAAAATCACTTAACAAAACATATTATTAGTCAATAATAATACAATCTCCAAAAAACATATAAATATTAAATTAGCTTTTCACAATTTTCTAATTTAATATCGGAAAATTATCTGCCAATATTTTCCAAAATACAAGTCGGTGTTTATAACTCTCCAATCATAAACACCATTATCTCTTTTTTTTAAAAAAAAAAATTAGTACCATTCTCCGTCATAGTTTGAAGCATCATCATAGATTTCTTCATCCCAATAGTTATAATCAAAATAATCATCCATTTCCTGGTCCAAACCCCAATTATGATCTTCATAATATGTATAAGGATCGAAGACACTGCTTTTGACATTAATGAATTGGGTTATTCTAGCACTTTTATATTTGCTAGTTCCATCGAATTTTACTTCAACTTTATATTTTCCATCAGGATATTTTAATCTAATTTCACCATTATAGGATTTATAAGTCCATTTGTAATTACCATACTCATCAGTAATGGTGTAATTGATTTTTCCATTAGTATTAATAGGATTTCCATCGCTATCAACAAGTTTAATTACAATATATCCATTATTTGCAATGCCATAATCTTCAGCGGTTATGTCAATTTTAACAGTTTCCTTTGCAAAAGCAGGACCTGCTAATACAAAACAAGTCCCCACAATGAGAAATAGGATAATTATTTTTTTGTCCATATAAACCACCTAATGTTTGATGTGTATAATTTGTTACAACCCCTATTTAAATTTTTAAATTTACTCAACTATAATAATCTTATAGCATTAGTGCAATTTTATTTAATCAAGTAAATACTTTATTTTAGCTTCAACAAAGTTTAAATTATAGTTTAAATAATTAATAGCTATGATAGAGTTAGTTATTGCTTGTTTCATAGGCATATTAATCGGCACCATGACAGGAATGATACCTGGAATACATGTCAACACGGCAGGAGCAATATTATTTGCATCATCAACTTTTCTTTTAACATTCCTATCTCCAGAATTCCTTTGCGTTTTAATGGTTTCAATGTCAATAGCCCATGCCTTAATCGAATTTGTGCCATCAATGCTTTTGGGAGTTCCGCAGGAAGGCACCGCAACATCAATACTTCCAGGGCACAGAATGGTTTTACAAGGAAGATCAAAAGAAGTTATAAGAATCGTTTCAGTTGGGGGTTTTGGAGCGATAATTGTTACAATACTAATGCTTCCGGCTTTTGCGCTGATTTTACCAATGCTTCATGACATTACAAAACCATTCACATGGATTATACTCCTTGTTGCATCCGTTTATCTAACTTACAACCTAACAAGGAGCTTTAGAGATTTCTTATGGTCGCTTCTATTGTTTGCACTATCCGGAATCCTAGGATGGATAATTTTTCAAACCCCCATCTCGTCAGGCGTAACATTGATGTGCACATTTTCAGGCCTTTTTGGAATAAGTACAATATTATTCAGTCTAAACGATTCATCGACAATACCTCATCAAAATCCCTTTTATGAACTTGACATCGATTTTAGCAAGTTCAAAAGCATCTTTGCAGGAGGAATCACAGGCGCCATTTTAGGATTTCTTCCAGGTTTTGGACCGGCGCAGGGAACAGTGATAGCGCAGGCCGCAAGCGGTACAAATGACAATGACGATGACGATACAGTTAATTTTCTTCTGGCAACATCCGGACTGAATGTCTCGGATTGCCTTTTTTCATTGATTGCGATTTACATTATCGGAAATCCCAGAAGTGGAATAGCAGTATACATGTCCTATTTAATCTCTGAAATGAGCATCAACCACTTGGCCATTTTCATATTTGCATCTTTAGTGGCTGTTTCCGTTTCCTTAGTATTATCTTTAAAATTAGGCGATTCTTTTTCCAGATTAATGAGTGGCGTTAACTATAAGAAATTATCGATTGGAGTGATATTGCTTCAGATATTGATTTTGTACATTTTCATTCTTTATTACAATGCACCTATCGGCTATATGACTCTAGCTTTGATTACCTCCACTGCAATGGGAATGCTGCCCCACTATATTGGCGTTGGAAAATCTCATCTGATGGGAATTTTAATTATTCCCGCTATTGTCATCTATATGCAGATGTTTATTTGAATGGAAAAGACTTTGAAAGAAGCTGATTAAAATAGCTAGATAATTACTACATTATCAGCAATTTTTTCTGCCTTTTCATTGATTTGAGAAACATCCTCCCCTGGAAATGCATCGATGACACATAAATCCACATGACCCACATCCAAATTTTCAAAGGATTCATTGTGAACTTCAAATCCGTCATGAATGCCATTTATCTCAAGATTATATTTTAGCACTTCAATCATCTCAGGGTTTATATCATTAAAGATTACTTTTTCAAACCCGAATTTCAATAAATAGATTCCAAGTGCACCCAAACCGCACATCCCATCAATTGCTATTCCATTTTTAATGTTATTGTTGTTTAAATAATTATGGAGCCTTACTAACTTATCTTCCGTGGTCATGGCAACTTCAATGTGGTGTTTTGATTGATTTTTAACTAGAACTAGCTTTTCATTCAGCAATGTCCTCATTACATTAATCTGCGTATCATCGCCAACAAGAATTTCAAAATGACTGATTTGGGAATCCTTATTTAGCTGCCCCACTACACTTCTTGGACTTCCCTTCAAAACGCATTTTACTTCTGGAACTTCATCAGTTAATTTTAAGGCTACCTCTTTTGTAAAATCGGGATGAAGTAAAATTAATGTATTTTCTTGAATAAATTGAGGGTTTAGACTGCTGAAATAAAAATCGCACAAAGGCACTGGCGAATTGCGTCTGAGAGTTGCATTTTCCGGAACGATATCGCATTCAATCATTATCTTTAAAATATGACTCATTACCACATCCAATGGTCTTTTTCCGCAACTGCACCTCATATAATCTGCATCATAATCATCGAAATTTATTAAATCATTTAGAGGGGAAAACTTTTTGATTTGAATGTCTTTGCAGTTTTCACATTCATTTAGAGAATTAATCTTTTCATCAATATCCATGATAGAACCACACCACAATTGATTTGATGGTTTAATATTGATTTATGACAGTTATTATGATTTCTAAAGTAATAAATAATATATAAATTAGTATTACTAATTTAGAAATAGGATAAAAATCCTTAAAGGTGAAAAATATGAGCAATAATGAGATTATACCGCAATATGACATCATTAAACAAAATTACAGTCCAAAAGAAAAAGTTCTGTTAAGAGAGCTTCGTGAAAATTTAGTTGATTTGGCAATATCATCCGGTGAAAATTTCCAGCCAAATGAAACTAAACTATTAAATGACATTAAAAACTTTTTATTTGTAAGATTAACTCAGGACAACCAAAATAATGGTATTACCAATGAATATCTTGATAACCTATCACACAAGCTGCTCCAGGACATAATCGGATATGGCAAAATAGACCCATTAATTCAGGACGATGAGCTTGAAGAAATCATGATTAATGGAACAAACAAACCGATTTTTGTCTATCACCGAAAATATGGAATGATGAAAACAAACATCCAATTCAGTGATGAAAAGGAGCTAATGGATTTGATAGATTCAATAGCAAGACAGATTAACCGGAGAATCGACCAAGAAACACCAATATTGGATGGAAGACTGCATGACGGATCAAGAATAAACGCCACAATACCCCCTGCATCTGCAGATGGGCCTTCCCTCACAATCAGAAAATTCAAAAAAGATCCCTTGACAATCATTGACTTAATAAAATCCAAGACAATTTCCGTTGAGCTAGCTGCATTTTTATGGTTATGTTTCGACGGATTGGGAGTAAAATCCGCAAATGCAATAATTTCCGGAGGAACCAGTTCCGGAAAAACAACAACATTGAATGCATTATGTGCCTTTATAAATCCAAAAGAGAGAATAATCACCATTGAAGACACATTAGAACTGCAAATTCCTCATGAACATGTCATTCGTATGGAAACAAAACCGGCCAATGTTGAAAACAAGGGAGAGCTGACAATGAATGACCTTGTTAAAAACTCCCTAAGGCAAAGACCTGACAGAATAATTGTCGGAGAAGTGAGAGCCAAAGAAGCAATCACGCTTTTTACTGCATTGAATACTGGTCATTCGGGATTTGGAACTCTGCACTCAAATGATGCAAGGGAAACGATTACAAGGCTAACAAATGAACCCATGTCCGTTCCAAAAATAATGATTCAAGCCATTGATTTTATAATAATGCAAAATAGAATATACACCTCCTCAGGAGTTTCTTACAGGAGAATCAGTGAGATTGCAGAAGTTGTTGGAATTGAAGAGGGCGTAGTGCAATTAAATAAGATATTTGAATGGAATCCCGAAACCGACAGAATAGAAAATGTTAGCGTATCAAGTAAAACATTATCACAGATTGCAAATTTAAGTGGAAACTCACTAAATGAGATTCATAAAAAAATCGAAAACAGAGAAATCGTATTAAATCATATGGTGCAGCAGAATATTCGTTCAGTTGATGATGTAAAAAATATTCTGGACTTGTATTACAAAGATAGCGAAAAAGTTTTAAATAGAATATTGTTAGGGAGGTGAATCGTATTTTAAATAATTTTTTTATATTGGTTGGAGGAATTGCGATTTCTGCAGTCTCATTTTTAAAAAATGTATCCTTTGAAAACATTTTTAAAAGAAAGGAGAATGATGACAATGAATGTTTATCAAAAATATTTAATAAATTAAATTTTGAAACAGCAAAAAAGACATCGAAAAATGATGATTTTATAGATAAGATTAGAGATAAACTGATGCCTGTCATGCTAAAAGAATCTTTTATTAAAATCCTGATTGCATTATCAATCATAATGCTGTTTATATTGCCCTTAGAATTAGTTGGAATATTTTTAACCATCCTTACTTTGATTTACACACTATTAATTTATTATCCAAAAATCAAACAACAAAAAAGCTATTCCGATTTAAATCAAGAACTGCCCTATGCTTTAAGACATATGGGAATCGAGCTAAAATCCGGAAAAGGACTTCATGATGCGCTAATCACAATCAGGGATGCGAACTATGGGAGCTTTTCGAATGAGATAACACGGGTTTTAGAAGAAGTGAAATTCGGAAAATCGACTGAAGATTCACTGCTTGAAATGTCAAAAAGAATAAAATCGGAAGGACTTACACGAGCAATACAACAGATTGTAGGAACTCTAAGAGTTGGAGGAAGCCTGGCAAACAGTCTGGAAATAATTGCAAAGGACATGTCTTTCGAGATGCAGATTAAGCTGAAGGAATATTCTCAAAGACTAAATTCTTTTATATTAATATACACATTCATAGCTATTTTGGCACCAGTCATTAGTCTGATAATGTTAATGGCCGGATCGACAGTGATGGGAGATGTGATATCATCTAATTTATTATTGGTAATCTATTCATTGTTTTTCCCAATGATTGTCATGTTCATGGGAATATTTATAAAAAAATTGGAACCCTCAATTTAAAATAAAAAAAGAAAGGAATTAACCGAAAAAGGTTTCAATTCCTTTTGATGCCAACAATTTAACGAAGGCGCCTTGCTCATCCATAACAATATTTCCTTTAGAGTATTGATTAATTGCAGCATTAATCATTGCTGATTTTTTTTCAGGGTCTTTTGCAGCATTGGCTGCAGCTTTAACTATTTCAAGCACTGCATCACCTCTGGAAACACCATTACTCCAATCCTCCTCACGTATGAAATCAATACCGCTAGCCTGCATAGTAGTGCCATTCACTTCCAATGGTCCTGCAGCCGCAAGCACATCATCTAACGCCTCAGTGTTAATGGCCACAACAGAATCTATGCTGGTGTTGGTGTTATATTCTACAATTTCCTTTGCAAGTTGCATTGAATGGGAGTTATCCGCTTCCCAGAATGCATCGTGAAGCAATAAATTAGACCCTGCACCTTGAGATTGTGCTTCAGAAGGCTCAGAAGCATTCGGATGAGTCATTCCTCCAGGGTAAATAGCTGTGTAATTCTTAAGAGTGCCGTTTTCCAAATGAACTATGAAAGCCATATCACAAGCACCCATTCCAGGCCTTGTTTCACTTTCATCAATAGCACATACCAAAATATTTTTACCGCCCTCAGTAAGCTCAGTATCGCTTCCGAGGAACAGTGCTCCAGCAATCATTGCTACAAGCCCAATAAGAACAACAATTATGACAATAATAATTAACTTTCTTGTCCTATTCATAATTCCTACCCACTTTAGTTTATTTAAAGTATATATTTATCTTTAATTAATAATACTTAAATATTGTTAAAATAGAACTACATCTGAAAAAAGAAAAAAGAAAAAACTAGTGGCAATTACATCCAAAAAAGAAACACCATAATCTTTTTAAAATGCTTTTTTTCTCCTTGGACTGGTCTTTGACCTCACAACATTTTGATTTCTTAACATCATTTGCCATCAAATCACCATTATTTTAAAAAAAATGAATTCAAGATAGGTGAAATTAAATATGGATTTCATATTTAATTTCATGAGAGTAGTTATATGCCATACTAAACTAGAGATGAAATCTCATCTAATTCAGCAAACATCGGAGTTAAGTAATTTGGTTAAACCAAACAACTTTAGTAATTAAAATTAGATATTTAGGTAAACCTAATTTTTTATCACTATTATTAAGTAGTCAAAGGTAGTATATAAATGTTTCTAATTTTTTAGGTTTGCCTAAATTTATAATAATGTTATATGCATATCGATGAAAAAATTAATTATACAGAATGCAATAAAAAAAATAGTTAAAAGAGTTATAGAATAACTCTAAAATTTAAAAAAGAAGATTCGGACTTAATCCATTAATCTTCCAACACCAGTAATTTCAATACTAGCTACGCCTTCAATAGCTGAAACCATTTCTTCAACAGGTTCAGATCCGCCTTCACCATCTTCAGTGATGAAATTTAAGATGATAGCAACTAAACCAAATGCGATTGGTTCTTCATTAATTTCATGAATAGTTGCTCCTTCAGGCATTGAACTTTCAATAGTTGATTTGATAGCTTCCAAATCTACATCAGGACTATCAGGCATAATTTTCATAGTTGTTAATACTTCACCCATTCTAATTCCTCCGTTTTTAAACTTATGGTCCTTCAAATCCGCATTCACATTTGTAAGCGTGACCAAAGGTACGACATTTTTCACATCTTGCTATTTTTGCTCCACATTCTGGACATTCGAATTCGACAAAAGGTCCAGTTAATGGAATTTCTTGTTTGCATGAAATACATTCTACAGTTTTCATTTTCAATCACCTATTATTTGTGTGTAATCGAAATTATAATCATTTACATTATCATCTATAAGAGATAAAACCCTTTCGGGATACTTTCCGTTTACAACATAACAATCAGCCCCAAACTTTAATAAAAGATTAGGCAACATTACATCAACCGATGACTCTTGAAAAGTTAGTAATTTTGTTGCATCGATTTTACTTATGAATGTTGAACCAAGCTCTTTCGGTTCTTGGGTATATATACCATTTACATCTGTTACTATTAAAAGGTTTGCATTAAGAAGGTGTGCAACATATGCCGCAATTGAATCTGAAGTAACATCCCAGGAACATTCAAATGGATCTTCAATCTTTAAAAACTTAGAAACTACAAAAATTGGAGTTAAACCTTCATCAGATATTTCCTTTGCTTCATCAATCCCATAGGCCAATCTTGCAGAATCAACTTTATCATTGACAAGTTTAGCCATTATATCCATACAATCGATGGCTGTCCAATGATTTGCATCTTCAGAAAATTTCTGTTCATCATTGTATTTGCGGATAAGATTTGCAAACTCGCCACCACCCAAAATTATGCATGAATCCGTGTCTTTTAACCTATTTGCCAAGTTTATTGCATAATTTGGAAATAAACTTCCTCCGATTTTAACAACCTGTTTTATGATAACAATCACGACCCTGTTTAATTAAAAATAACTATGATTAAATTAACACTTTGATTATAAAAGTTTCAAATCCCCAGTCACTTCATCGATTATTTCGTCTTCATCTGGACCAAGTGCCAAAACTGTAATGCTTGATGTAGGTATCTGTGTCCTTCCAGCGTCAACTACCAAATAATTGACAATACCCTTTTCATCGGCTAATTTTTTAAGCTCAATCAACTCCTCCTTGGTTTGAACTTTTAGAACTACTTTAGCATACGCCTCATTTTCCCATTTTCTAATCTTTTCAGCCGGTGATTTCTTATATGAACCAATTGAACCATGACAACATTGAGCGGCAATTTTTCCCTTGCGCATTTTTAAATCTGTTCTGACAATCATTGCTTGTTTCATAATATCATTATTTAATATTTAATTCTGAATTTAAAAGTTTTTTGAAAACATAATTTAATTAAATAGTATGTGTATAAGTATATATGATTATATTTTTAAGGAGATTATAATGACTCGTATTTCAATTTTAGACAAGGACAGATGTCAACCAAAAAAATGTGATTATCTTTGTATCAATTACTGTCCAGGTGTCAGAATGGATGAGGACACCATAGTGATTGACGAAGATACAAAAAAGCCGTTGATATCAGAGGAATTATGTGAAGGGTGCGGTATTTGTACTAATCGCTGCCCCTTTGATGCAATTACAATCATTAACTTACCTGAAGCTGCAGGCGAACCAATCCATAGATTCGGACAAAACCAATTTGAATTGTTTGGACTTCCATCCTTAGAGGAAGGAACCGTTTTAGGACTGTTGGGGCAGAACGGTATTGGTAAATCCACAATAATGAATATACTATCAGGCAATCTAATACCAAATTTTGGAGACTTTGAAAATACTCCCGAAAATTGGGACAATGTAATTGAATATTACAAAGGATCTGCTCTTCAAAAATACTTCCAGGACTTATCCGAAGGCAATATCAAAACTATTCTAAAGCCACAGATGGTGGACAAGCTTCCAAAAGTTGTAAAGGGCAAAGTAAAAGATTTGCTAACAAATGTAAATGAAAGAGACAAGCTCGATTACGTTACAAAAGAGCTGCAACTTGAAAATGTATTGGACAGGAAAATGGAAAACCTAAGTGGTGGTGAGCTACAACGGGTTGCAATAGCCGCTACTGTTCTAAGGGAAGGTGACTTTTACTACTTTGACGAACCTACCTCCTGGTTAGACGTTTCACAAAGATTGAATGCTGTTAAGGTAATCCGTTCTCTTGCTGAAGAAGGAAAAAGCGTGCTTGTTATTGAACACGACCTTGCCACTTTGGATGCTCTCTCCGATAATATCCACATTTTATACGGTACCCCTGGAGGATATGGTGTAGTGTCCGGTAGAAAAGGAGTTAGATTAGGTATTAATGCCTATATCAAAGGATTTTTAGCTGAAGAAAATGTGAGAATTAGAAGAAATCCTATTGAATTTACAATCAGACCACCAACACCAGAGGATGAAGGAGATTCGCTTGCAAGCTATTCCGATTTAAGCAAGGATTACGACGGATTCAAGCTGAGCGCAGATGAAGGTGAAATATTTTATGATGAAATTGTGACCGCATTCGGTTCAAACGGTATCGGTAAGACCACATTTGCAAAAATGCTTGCAGGAGTGGAAGAGCCAACAACCGGTGAAGTCGATGAGGAAGTTGAAATAGCCTACAAACCACAGTACATCGTGACCAATTTTGAAGGAACCGTAAGCGACTTCCTATATATGAATGCTCCAAGCTTCGGAAGCAAGATATTCGAAAGCGAAATAATGAATCCCCTAACATTGAACGAGATGTTGGACAAGCCAGTGAAAGGTTTGAGCGGAGGGGAACTTCAAAGATTGGCCATTGCCGCAACACTTGCAAAAGATGCTGAAATTTATCTTTTTGATGAGCCTACTGCATTCTTAGATGTTGAGCAAAGACTGATTGCCGCAAGAGTCATTCGAAAACTAGTTGAAAGCAGGAATGCCGCTTCACTCATCGTTGATCACGACATCGTCTTTATCGATTACATTTCCGACAGGGCAATGGTATTTGACGGAACCCCTGGTTTGAATGGTCATGCATCAAAACCGACCGATTTGAGAAATGCAATGAATGAATTTTTAGGAAATCTAAACATTACATTCAGAAGAGATAAAGAAACAAAAAGGCCAAGGGTCAACAAACTCGACAGTTACAAGGACCGTGAACAAAAGGAAAAAGGAGAATATTATTACTTATCAGACTAAATATTCTCTTAATGTATCCATCACCATATACCTAGAATAATCAAAAAAAAACACCATTCTTATGGAAAATAGCTTAGACTTATCTATTTTAAGTTATATCAAAACAAGTGAATCGAAAAAAATAGTTATTAAAGTAGAGGAGCAACTTTAATAACTATCAAAGAGAGATCTAATTATCCCTTACCATACCAATGAATAATTGTAGGTGTTTATTTTACAACTTCATAGATATGTATTTAAATTACTATTCAAAATACGAAATGACCAATGAAAGATATATATCTTTAATATCTTTCTAACATTAGCAACCATCTTGCTAATCTTAGAAAGATACCTGAAAGATAGAGAGTAAATAGCTAAATAGCTATTTACTTGAGTTATACGGCTAATTACTATTGAGCCTTGACATATTTTAATTATCACAACATTTGTAAGCACAACCAAATTAATTATGATAATCTATACAATAGTAAATAGTAATAACCATATAAATCTTATTAAAGTATTACTCTTCAAATTAAACGTTAAAATGTAAACAAACTATTCAATATGACCAATATTGTTAAAAAATAATTATTAACTGATTATACTTTAAAATAAAACTTGTATGCTCTTAATTAAAAAAAGATAATAATTTACAAAACCAGTGAAAACAAGTTAAATTAATTAATATTGAATAAAACTAATCATATAACATAACAAGAACTTGAATTTTATGCGTTTTAAAAAAAATTAATTAAAATACCTCATTTAACTAAAAAAACTCTAAAAAAATAATAATTAAAATTGTAATACTTTATATAAAAATAATACTACCTAATATAATAATTTTTTATTAAATAGTATTACATTATAAAAATTAAATAGCTATTAAAGAGAGGAGTGGAGATTGCTTTAATAGCTATTGTAGACAGTGAAAGAAACCATATATAAATATACAAATCTCTTTTTATTTTATTAATTATCCTACATTGATGGAGAAAAAAAGCAATATCAACTGGTTATGCCAACAATCAATACTGCTCGGCTAATGATGAATTATCAACATAAAGATAATTAATTGAAAAATAATCAAAATATTCGCTATTTCAACTATTTTTCTAACATTAGTGATCATCTCACTAATATTAGAAAAACAATCAACAAGTGATTGTAAATAGCTAAATCAATAGCTATTTACAATGTCATATGGCTTGACTATTTTTTAACTCTATTCTAATTCTAATGGACCTAATTTTGAGAGAGTGTTATGGAATTCCTCCATTGTTCTTTGAAATTTTTCACCTTCGGATGCAGAAATCCATTCAAAACGGAACCTTTCTTTTTCAATTCCAAATTCTTCAATAATATCCTGAACAATTTTAGCCCTTCTGGACCATTTGTAGTTTCCAGCGTCATAATGACAATCACCAATGTGACAACCCCCTACAAATACTCCATCAGCCCCATCCTCAAATGCTTTAAAAATCATGGAAGGATTTATTCTTCCAGAACACATTACACGAATGATTCTAACATTTGGAGGATATTGCATACGTGCAGTTCCTGCAGTATCAGCACCTCCATAACAACACCAGTTACATAATAATCCTACAATCTTTATATCATCAGACATTAAACCACCTCATAATTCAACTTTATCTGGACTATATAATGGAGGCTTTATATCATCTGAAACTCCAGCTACATAACCAGTTCTATCACAATATTTTTTCTGCAATTTATCAAAAATCAATGAAACAGGAATATCCATCGGACAAACATCATCACATTGACCGCAGTCACAACAACTGAAACTCATGTGTGAGAGTCTGACTCCCTGGAATGCAATTGGGCTAGGCGGAATGTTAAGTTCATCTTTAAAGTATGGTTTATTTAACTCGCAGTTTTCATAGCACCAGCATATTGGACAAATATCCCTACAGGCATAACATCCAATGCATCTTTTCCATGCATCCATATCCTCTGCCTCATCAAATTTAGCATTTTGAACTTTCTTAGACATTTTTATCATGATGCCTTCCACTTTGGATCTTGCTTCTATGGATTTCTCAGATGCATTTTTGGTTTCAAGAATTCCAAAGCTTTTTGCACCATCTATTAAATCTTGGCCTTTTTCGTCATTTATCTCAATGAATGTCCATCCATCTTCTGATCCCCAGTTACCACAAGCAATATTTGCTTTTCTAGGGATTTTTACATCACATCTTTGACAATTATTACGTCTTCCATATCCTTGTTGTTCTAAATCATGGATTTTAACACCCTTCTCAGAACCATCTGCAAGTTCAACAATGAATTGTCCCTTATCAATTTCCTCACTTACAACATCATCGGGGTCGATGTCATAAAACAATTCAATCATTTTACGTCCAGTGATTGGAGAAACAGTTCCTCCACAATTTAGACCAACAGTATAAATATTATCAGGATTGATTTTGTGTCTTTTAATCAGCTCGTCGATAGACCTTATATCACATGGTTTAACAGCAACAGCGACTTTTTTATCAAATAAATATTTTTGTATGATGTCTCCCACCATTGTAGGGGCACAATGATAAGATCCTGCGGTTGAAATTAAATCTTCAGAGTCAGTGATGAATGTTGGAATTCCATCATATATGTCATCTGCCGGACGTAATGCTAAAACTCCATCGACAATATTTTCCTCTAATAAATATTTGAAAATGCTTGTAACAGCACCCCCACATTCACCTGCTTCAAGAATTGCACTATCGCTAGACCTAGCTAAAATATAACTCATATAATCACTCCAATTCTCCACTTATTTTTTCAACAATCTCGACAATACCCATGTTCTCAGATTCAGAAACTGAATTGAATTCTTGGGTTAATCCTTCAGCATTAGTAAATGAACCATCACATTCTAACCAGGATTTAGTTGGAATGACCAAATCGGCAATTTCAGTTGTGTCATTTTTATATGGGGAAACTGCAATAACTTGAGATATTGATTTAAAATCAAAATCAAATTCATTTACTGTATCATCATTGAAAATTAGTAAAACTTCAGTT
>Ga0129307_1001291_pt1 | contig 28075 bp, 22 predicted proteins | sample P1105metagenome_FD_94437 | JGI IMG/M metagenome (GOLD analysis project Ga0129307, IMG submission 94437) | Capybara group fecal microbial communities from Wisconsin, USA - P1105 metagenome | ecosystem: Host-associated > Mammals > Digestive system > Large intestine > Fecal | place: USA: Wisconsin...
GAACAGAGAAGTTAAGCCCGCCTGCGCCGATGGTACTGCAATGCAATGCGGGAGAGTAGGAAGCCGCCGTCTTTTTTCAAGGTGAGGCCCTGAGGATACAATATCTTCAGGGCTTTTTCGTTTTCTAAAAACCTATTTAGTGATGAAGAGATTTGTTTTTTGTTATGTAATGACCCTACTGGCGCTGATTGTCAGTGCACAGGAGTACAAGATTGTAAGTGATATCAGTTATACGGTGAAGACTGATGCTTATGCTCAGGAGAGACTAAAACTCGATGTCTATTATCCAGAGTCGGCGAAGGATTGTCCCGTTGTAGTATGGTTCCATGGTGGAGGTCTGGAGGCTGGCCAGAAGGAGATTCCTCTAAAGTTGAGAGAGAAGGGTTATGTGGTGATAGGTGCTAACTATCGTTTACTTCCGAATGTAACCGTTGATAAGACACTTGACGATGCTGCAGAGGCTGTTGCTTGGGCTTTCCATCATGCCCATGAGTATGGTGGTGACCCACGAAAGATTGTAGTAACGGGTCATTCTGCTGGTGGTTATCTGGCTATGATGCTCTGTCTCAATAAAGCCTGGCTGAAGAGTTATGATGTTGATGCGGATAGTATTTGGCTCTATGCTCCTTTCAGTGGACAGGCAATCACTCATTATAATGTCCGTAAGATGCAGGGTATCTCACCGCTGCAACCAACCATTGATGAGTATGCCCCACTTTATTGGGTACGACCCGATTGTCCACCGTTTGTACTAATCTGTGGTGACCGTGAACTGGAACTCTTCGGACGTTACGATGAGAATCAGTATCTGGCTCGTATGATGAAACTTGCAGGCCATCAGCAAACTTATTTATATGAAATCGATGGACATGGGCATGTCGGTATGGTAGAACCGTCATTCCATATCCTCGAGACTCATATCAAGATGCTGTTGGGTGAGAAGGTCAATCCTTGATACTGGCGTTTGTCAGTTGTTTGGCTCGCTCAAGGGCGATGTTGATGTGAGAACAGATGTTCTCTTCACCGAGCATTGTGTCAAACCCTGCTTTGTGTAGCACGGCCTGTACTTTGGCGTTTACCCCAGACAAAACGACCTGAATACCTTCTTTCTGTGACATCAGACAGAGGTTTGTCAGGTTGTGGATACCCGTTGAATCCACAAACGGCACCTTTCTCATGCGGATGATTCTGACACGAGGACGTTTGTGGTGCAGGGCTCCCATGATTTCTTCGAAACGGTTTCCTGCACCGAAGAAGTATGGACCGTTGATTTCATATACCTCGACCCCCTCGGGAATGGTGAGATGCTCGAGATTTCCGAGTTGGAAGTCACTATCCTCCTCGGCAGGATTAATCTCGTCGCTGATAACCTTGACATCGGTGGTCTCTGCCATACGACGCATAAAGAGCAGACAAGCACAGAGTAGGCCAACCTCAATGGCGATGGTGAGGTCGAAGATGACTGTCAGCAGGAATGTCACCCAAAGTACGATAACATCGCTCTTCGGGTTCTTCATGATAGAAAGGAACGAACGCCAGCCGCTCATGTTATAACTGACAATGACAAGCACACCAGCCAGACAAGCCATGGGGATATATTGTGCCAGTGGCATCAAGAACAGGAAGATGAGCAACAGCACGGCTGCATGGACGATACCTGCCACTGGTGTACGGCCACCGTTGTTGATGTTGGTCATCGTACGGGCGATAGCGCCAGTAGCGGGAATACCACCAAAGATAGGTGATGCCAAATTGGCAACTCCTTGGGCTATAAGTTCTGTGTTAGAGTCGTGACGGTCGCCGATAACACCATCTGCCACTGTAGCAGAGAGCAGCGACTCAATGGCTCCGAGGATGGCAATAGTGATGGCAGGTGACACCAGTCCTTTGATCACCTCCCATGTCAGTTGGGGCATCTGTGCGCCAGGCAACTGGTTGGAGATCGAGAAACGGTCGCCGATAGTCTCTATGGAGGTAATGCCTGCATACTGTTTGAGCAACAGAGCTGCGATGGTCATCAGGATGATGGCAATCAGACTGCCTGGCAGTTTCTTCAACAGATTGCTATTGTGCGACAACCGTGGCCAAAGGGCAATGACGGCTACAGAGCCGATACCAACAGCAGCACTCCAGATGTCAGTCGTGGGGAAGGCACTGATATAGGCGATCCACTTCTCGATAAAGTCACTGGGCACGGCCGTCATCGTCAGACCCATGAGATCCTTGATCTGTGTGGTGAAGATCGTCAGGGCAATACCAGATGTAAAGCCGACGACAATCGGATAGGGGATATACTTGATGATCGTACCCAGATGAAGGATGCCGAACATGATGAGAAACACGCCCGCCATCAGTGTGGCGATAGTCAGACCCTCAAAGCCGTACTGCTGGATGATGCCATATATAATAATAATGAACGCGCCTGTAGGACCTCCGATCTGTACCTTTGATCCTCCGAAGACGGAGACAATCAGTCCTGCTACGATGGCGGTGATGATTCCTTTCTCTGGCGTCACACCTGACGCGATACCGAATGCGATGGCCAGTGGCAGAGCCACGATGCCAACGATAATACCCGCCAGCAGATCGGTCGTGAACTGGCGACGGTCATAGTTCCGAAGTGTTGAAAACAGTTTCGGCTTAAATGCTAATGTTGCTGTCATTGTTGCTTGTTATCTTGAAAACTGGGTGCAAAATTACTAAAAAAGATTAAAACGAAAGGATGATGGTTTGAGTTCTTCAAAAATACCGTAATTTTGTTGCCGAAAATCAATTCGTACATGTATAAATTATCTATAATTGTTTAACAAGTTAAAGAAAGGAAACATGATGAAAAAGTTATTGTTTGCTGTGATGGCTATGGTAACCATCGGATTTACTTCGTGTAATAATAAGGCTAAGGCTCCTGCTGACGGTACACAGGCAGAGGTGACAATCAGTGCTGATGACGAGGCAACTGCTACGATTAATGCTCTCTCAGAGCAGATCGAGGCAAAGGATGCCAGCAAGTTCCAGGAAGTGCTTGCTTCTGTGAAAGAGAAGATTGCTGAGATCTTAAACCAGGATCCTGAGGGCGCTAAGGAATATGTAACAAAGGTTCAGAATTTCCTGAAGGAGAATGCAGACAAGATCAAGGAGTTTGTTGGTGACAATGAGACTGTCAATTCTGCGATTAATGCTCTGACAGCGGCTCCTGCAGAGGCTATCGTCAGCGGCCTTTCTTCTGCTGTTGATGGTATCAGTAATGTCGCTTCCGATGCTGCCGACGCTGCCAAGGACAAGGCCAACGAGATCAAGGATGCTGCCAAGGAAAAGACAGGTGAGGCTATTGACGCTGCAGCTGACAACGCCAAGAAAGAACTGGGATTATAATGAGAAAATTATTATTTACCTTAGCAGCCATACTGATATGTATTGCAGCTAAAGCGGCCACCAGTTATACTGTCAATGTTGTCTATAACGGAACTACTGCTACCATCACCATTCCGAGTGAGGTAAGTGGTTACGTCACCTGTATGAGTGGCACATCCTCCCATGTCAAATTGGTTCAGACCTCAACGTCTGCCAATAACCCTGGTGAGATCATCTATGCGCTCTCTGGTAGTAGTGACGATGGCGAGTTCTATTTCATGGGCGATTACAAGGCTACCCTGCAGTTGAAAGGTCTGACGCTGACCAATCCTGACAGCACGGCCATCCATATCAAGGATGGTAAGCGCATCAAGATCAGTATGGAAAACGGAACGACCAATACGCTGGCGGACGGCACCAAAGACGAGGAGTCGAAAGGCTGTATCCATGTCAAGGGGCACACCGAGTTTGTGGGAAAGGGAACGTTGAACGTTGTGAGCAACATCCGCCATGCCATTTACAGCAAGGAGTACATTGAACTCAAGAACTGCACTATCAACGTAAAGGGCGCCAAGAAGGATGGCATCCATTGTCAGCAGTATTTCCGTATGACCAGTGGCGTTGTGAACATCAGTGATGTGGAAGACGACGGTATTCGTGTGGAACTGAAGGGCGAGACACCTACGGCTGGTTCTGACACCGTAGATGAGGATACGGGCAATTTCTACATGACCGGTGGTGAACTGACCATCAATAACGTGGGGGCCAAGTGCATCAAGACCGATGGCACAATTACCTACTCTGGTGGTACGCAGAACTTTGAGTTGACGAATACCGAGCAGAATGCATCGGCCATCAATGCCGTTTCCGTACAGAAGGATGGTGTTGAGAGCATCTTCGATCTCAGTGGCCGTCAGGTGCCCGAAAGTCAGTTGTCAAAGGGTGTGTATATCATCAAGAGGGCTGGCAAGACTCAGAAAGTTCTGATAAAGTAATAGATTCACAGATAGATACGAAGCATTCGCTATGAGAAAAGTTGTATTAGGGCTTGTCATGATAGCAATGACGGCGAGTTGTGCTAATGGCAGTAACAAGCAGCAGGCGACGGCTGATGTTCAGGAAACACAGTTACAACAAGAGCAGATATCCGCCAGTCAGCAGGGCAGTCGCGTGGAGGCTCCTGACTTTGAGCTCAACGATATCAATGGTAAACCTTTAAAACTTTCCTCATTGCGAGGCAAGTATGTGGTTCTTGATTTCTGGGGGGCCTGGTGCCGTTGGTGTATCAAGGGTATTCCTGAGATGAAGGAGGCCTACAAGAAGTATGCTGGAAAGTTTGAGATCCTTGGCATCGACTGCAACGATACAGAAGAGAAGTGGAAACAGGCCGTGGCTTACTATGAACTGCCTTGGCTCCACGTGTATAATACCAAAGACTCAAAGGTGTTGGAGGATTATGCTATTGAAGGGTTCCCCACGAAGGTCATCATCGATCCTGAGGGCAGAATTGTGAAAACTGTAATCGGTGAGGATCCTGCCTTCTATACTTTTCTTGACAGTCTCTTTAAATAATCCTGATTCCGTAGGATGAGAAAGATCCTGTCCGTCTTGTTGCTGGGGCTTATGGCAGTTGCTGTCCAGGCCCAGATGGTGACACCCGTCCACTTTTCCTCTCAGTTGAGGGAACTGAACGACGGGGAGGGGGAGATAGTCTTTAGTGCCACCATCGATCCTGGATGGCATGTATATTCCACCAATCTGGGTGATGACGGTCCCATCTCAGCGACTTTCAATCCCGTGAAGATGGAGGGTGTAAAGACTGTCGGCAAGTTACAGCCACGTGGCAAGGAAATCAAGCAGTTCGACAAACTTTTCGATATGGAACTGCGCTACTTCGAGGGCAGTGTGACCTTCGTGCAGAAGGTGCGGTTTGTCAAGCCGGATTATGATATCGACTGCTATCTGGAGTATGGTGCCTGTAATGACCAGAGTTGCCTGCCGCCTTCTACCTGCGATTTGAAGAAGCAGGGTAGGGTGAAGGGGATGCCTCCGACGGCACCCACTGTTCCCAGTGAGCCTGTTGATAAGGCCCCAGTGCCAGTGCCTACCGATTCTGTGCCAGCCGATTCTGTGGCCGCCAATGTACCTGTCGCTCCTGTGGCAGACGGTGACCTGTGGCAGCCAGTCATCAGTGAACTGCGTGCCTACGGGGCTGACGACAGTATCACAGATCATTCCTTATTATATATTCTGTTAATGGGATTCGTGGGTGGCCTGCTCGCTGTGTGCATGCCCTGTATCTGGCCGATTATCCCCATGACGGTGAGTTTCTTCCTGAAGCGTGCCAAGAGCGATAAAAAGAAAGGCATCAAGGATGCTGTCACCTATGGCCTGAGCATTATCGTGATCTATCTCGGACTGGGCTTGCTTGTAACGGCTCTCTTCGGTTCCGACGCGCTCAATGCCATGTCAACCAATGCCGTGTTTAATATCTTCCTGTTCCTGCTGCTCGTGATCTTCGCTCTCTCCTTCTTCGGATGGTTCGAGATCAAGTTGCCTGACAGTTGGGCGAATGCAGTAGATACGAAAGCCTCAGAAACCAGTGGATTGCTCTCTATCTTCCTGATGGCATTCACGCTGGTGCTGGTGTCATTCTCCTGTACTGCGCCGATTATTGGTCTGCTGCTCGTGGAAACGACAACCAGTGGCAATTGGCTGGCACCAGCCTTGGGTATGTTCGGCTTTGCTTTGGCATTGGCCCTGCCCTTCACCCTCTTCGCCCTCTTCCCCTCGTGGTTGAAGCAGACTCCGAAGTCGGGCTCGTGGATGAACACGCTGAAAGTGGTGTTGGGCTTCATCGAACTGGCCTTCGCGCTGAAGTTCTTCTCCGTGGCTGATCTGGCATACGGCTGGCGGCTGTTGGATCGTGAGGTGTTCCTCTCACTTTGGATTGTGATCTTCGCCTTGTTGGGTGCTTACCTCTGTGGCTGGCTGAAGTTCCAGAGTGATGAGATGGGTGGCGACTTGCACAAGCCGATGCCTGTGGTCTGTATCATGGGTGGACTGGTGTCGCTGGCCTTCGCAGTCTATATGGTGCCAGGTCTTTGGGGTGCCCCCTGCAAGGCCGTGAGTGCCTTCGCCCCGCCCATGAAGACACAAGACTTCAACCTGAATAACAAGGTGGTGGAGGCCAAGTACCTGACATACGAGGAGGGTATGGCTGCAGCCCGTGCACAGGGCAAACCTGTGTTCATCGACTTTACAGGCTATGGCTGCGTGAACTGTCGTAAGATGGAGGCTGCCGTCTGGACGGATGCCCGTGTGGCCGACAAACTGAACAATGACTACGTGCTCATCTCACTCTTCGTGGATGATAAGACACCATTGGCAGAACCTTACGTGGTGACGGACGAGACGGGACAAACCAAGACCTTACGTACGGTGGGGGCGAAGTGGAGTTACCTGCAGAGCCATAAGTTTGGTGCCAATGCCCAGCCCTTTTATGTGTTGCTTGATCCGCAGACGGGCAAACCTCTCAGTGGCAGCCGTGCCTATGATGAGGATATCGACAAGTATTTGGAGTTCTTGGACAAGGGTTTGAAGAACTATCAGAAATAAAAAATAGCCTCACCAATTGGCGAGGCTATTTTCTTTTTACCAGATCTGTGCGCGCTGTTTCTTCGGAATGAAGAGCTTGTCGCCCTTCTTGATACCGAAGGCGTCGTACCACGCGTTGATATGTGGCAGGGCAGCATTCACACGGGCCTTGTTGGGCGAGTGAACGTCAGCCGTCACCAGATAGGCCATATACTCAGGACGCATGTTGCTGGCCCATACACGAGCCCAACTCAGGAAGAAGCGCTGCTCAGGTGTGAAACCGTCAGCAGTCGTCAGAGGATTCTCCTTGGTGGCGTTCTGGAAGGCACGGAAGGCGATGTTCAGACCACCATTGTCGCCAATGTTCTCACCCAGTGTCTGCTTACCGTTGATGAATGTACCAGGCACGGCCTCGAATTTGCTGAACGACTCCTCGAGCACCTTTGTGCGCTGTTCGTAGTTCTTCTTGTCGGCCTCTGTCCACCAGTTACGCTGGTTACCTGTCTTGTCGAACTGCGAACCCTGATCGTCGAAGCCATGGCTCATCTCGTGACCAATCACACCACCGATGGCACCATAGTTGGCTGCATCGTCGGCTGTAGGATCGAAGAACGGCGGCTGCAGGATGGCAGCAGGGAAGCAGATCTCGTTGGTCGTCGGGTTATAGTAGGCGTTCACCGTCTGTGGTGTCATGTGCCACTCACTCTTATCCACGGGCTTGTTCACCTTACGGTTCAGCACATCCAGGAGTTTGAACTCAGAGATGATACCCAGGTTCTCATAGAGCGACAGACTGTCGTTCACCTGAAGTCCGCTGTAGTCCTTCCACTTGTCAGGATAGCCGATCTTCACGATGAAGTTGGCGAGTTTGTCCTTAGCCTGAGCCTTGGTCTCTGCACCCATCCATTGGGCCTCGTCGATGCGCTGTGCCAAAGCCGTCTGCAGGTTGCCCACCAGTTTCAGCATGCGCTGCTTGCTCGACTCCGGGAAGTATTTCTCCACGTAGAGTTTACCGATGGCCTCACCCATGACACCGCTGACGAGTGATACGGCACGCTTCCAGCGCGGACGGTCCTGCTGCACACCGCTCAGTACGCTGTTCAGCTTGAAGGCCTCTGCACGGAAGTCGTCGCTCAACTGACTGGATGCACCAGAGATCACCTTGATCTCTGCGTAGGTCTTCAGGTCCTCGAGGTCGGCCTCTGCGAGAATCTTCTCCACCTCGTGGATAGGCTCAGGCTGGCCTACATCGACGCTGTTGAAGGTGGGGAATCCAGTGGCGAGGAAGATGTTACCCCAGTCGATGCCAGGGAAGTCCATCACGAGCTGGTTGTACGACATCTTGTGATAGTTCTTGTCGATATCCCTCAGTTCCACCATGCCATAACTGGCCTGTGCGATACGGTTCTCGATGGCCATCACGGCCTCCATCTTCTTCTGGGCCGTTGTGGAGTCGTTACCCACGAGCATGAAGAGGTTCGTCAGATAGGTCTTGTAGGCCTCACGCACACGAGTGGTCTGAGGATCGTCGTTGAGATAGTAGTCGCGCAGTCCCAGTCCGAGTCCGCCCTGACTAATACCCACGATGTTCATCTCGGCATTCCGCTGGTCTGCGCCCACGCCGATGCCAAACATCATCGTCTCTTCACCCATACGGTCGATCTGAGCCGTCACGAGTTGGTACTCCTTACGGTCTTTGATGGTGGCGATACGCTCGAGTGTCGGCTTCAGCGGTGTCCAACCCTCACGGTTCAGGCGCACGCTGTCCATCATCAGGTTGTAGAGCGAGCCGATCTTCTGTCCGAGTGAGCCTTTCTCCTGAGGGGTGTTGGCAAACTGGAGGATCAGATCCTGGATACGCTCCTGGTTCTCGTCGTAGAGATCAGTGAAGGCACCGTTGTCCGTGTGCTCGTCGTCGAGGGGATGCGAGTTCATCCATCCGCCAGCGGCATACTGGTAGAAGTCGTCACCAGGACGTACGGATGTGTCGAGGTTCGCAGGGTCGATACCTGTGGAAAGCGTCTGTCCCATGGCAGTCCCAGCCATGAACAAACTTGCTAAAAGAATCAGTTTTGTTTTCATCTTTAATTGGGTTGTTATTTTATTTGGTTTGTTTAATTACTTATCCTTTAGACGTGCAAAGTTACGAAAAAAGCTTGTAAAGAACAACGGATTTTGGAGAATTAACGCAATTCGGCCTAAAATAAAGGCAAAACGGGGAAGAACGAGGAAGTACGAAAATGAGGATAAAGCAAAATTGGGAGGATTGGTGAAGGAGTTAGGTTTCTAAATCGTAACCCAAATACTGGTCTTAGAAGCGGGTTAAAACTTAATAATTGACTACGCAAATCAGGGCAGAATTCAGCACTTCTCACCGCCCGTTTCTTATTCCGCAAACTGCTACATTTTGCATAGCGATGGATAACCCAAAAGACAGTAGTTTTGCAGCCCGAAATTAAAAAGGAAAAAAACAAGAGCAGCGTATTTATAAATCATGCATTTATATCTAGATTCCATGCAGCAAGGAATTCTGAAGAAATAAATCTGTGGAATGTATTTGTTAAAGATATACTCCCTTTCCATTTGCCAACAGGAAAGGATCAATTCCTTGCTACGACATTTGACGAGATTTTACTTGAAAGCAAATCAAGCCCAGCTCCAGTTGCAAGTAACAAAAAATATCAAGATAGAATCACTCAGTTCAATTCTGACTTAGAATGGTTGATAAACGATGCTAATATAAGAATTAGTAAGATTTATAATGATTATTTTAAAAATGAAGATGATGATGATTTAGAAATAAAGCTATTGTTCTACGCAGACAATTCTCCAGAGAATAATACACATGAACCCTATTATCTTTTTTATGGGAAAAAGAGAAATGGCATCCCTGTGCCAAAAAGAATATATTCTCCCACGATAGGGCTTTGCATTAAAGAAGGGGGTAAAGTTATCCCAAAGCCACAAACACATTTTAATGAAGCGAAATTGACGGCAATAGCGTTGGCGGTGAGATTTGCATGCCTTCCCAAAGTGGTGGAAGATGGTGGCTTTATGGCTTTAGATGATATGCTGATAAGTCTTGACATGTACTATCCGAGGCAAGCATATCTTACTTATTGATGATGTGGTTACTACAGGAGCTACCATCATTGCCTGTGCTAAAGAACTCAGTAAGGCTGGTGGTGTCCGTATCAGCATCCTCTCACTTGGCCTCGCCAAGAGCTGACAAATGGAACCGCCAAGTGGTGCGAGGGAAGTCGCAGACACTTGACGGCTCTATTCTTAATGTGATATAGGATTTTACATAGTGGCACCGGCACCGTTGCGTGGGTCCTTCAGAACAGTTTCCACCTGATTGGAATCGAAGGCATCATAGTTATAAGAAGGCACGAACTGCCCCCATTCACCCTGTGACAACTCCACGTCGTCTATTCCCAGACAATCCACAACCTTAATGTTGAAATCCTTATCGCCACGCCAGTCTTTCAAAGCGTTCTGCTTTGCCTTTTCTGACGTGAAGGCACATTTCTCCACATAGATATTGGAATAGACGCCATAACCTATGCAATAATTATAGTCATTACCGTCATAAAGGCAGTTGACCACATGTACTTTTCCAAAGCGGACACGCGGACAGCGCTCCACACATCCCTCTCCCCACCAGCAGCAGATAAACGTACAGTTGAGGTGTCCTTCATCTAAGTCGGCTGTGTTGTTGCTGTTGCCTATCAGGTTGCAGTTACGGTGGTCACTACTTCCGCCACTGCCTCCCTCCAATGGTTCAATGAGGTAATGGAATCGCGTCCAACTGACGCAGATACTGTCAGAGCCTTCCACGATGTCGAAATTGCCGTCGATGCCATCCTGTATGTCACAGTGGTCCACCCACACGTTCTTTGCGCCAACCAAGCTGATATTATCGCTGTAGTTGGCATCAATATCGTAGGCTCCTGGGCCGCACAGGGTCAGGTTGCGGATAATGACATTCCTACTGCCATTCAGCAGGAAGATACCGGCATTTTCATTGCGGTTGAGGTTACTGATGGTGGCTCCTGAGAGACCGAGAATCGTCTTGTTGGAACCTACGGAAAGCATCTTGTCGAGCGTGATGCTGCCCTCCACATACACGGTAGCGGGATCGGTGCCGCTCACTGCTGCCGCCAGTTGATCGGCGGTGGTTACCAAGATGGTGTTCTGGCCGTTGCCACCAGTTGTGTTTTCTCCGAAACCTATTGGCTTTAGACTGTCGTAGGTCGATGGGAGGGCGGGATCCTCTGTCGGATTATAGTCATTCGAACAAGAAGAGAGTGAAAAAGACACAGCAAGCAGGATGCCAGCAAACAATAGATTGTAGTGTTGATGATTGTGGTTAATAAACATACGCATAACATTTAAATTAGTAATTAATGACAAAAGTACAAAAAATATTTGATTGAAAAAAGAAAAGTGATAAAATTAAATATGAATACTCGAATAATTTGCTTATCTTTGCAGCAAAATCATATTAATAGAAGGGAAAAAATGACAATGTGCCAGGACTGGTAGCAAAAGCCATCATTGAGGCAGTGTATTATTATAAGGACAATAGCATGGTGGACGTAAGACCGTGGTATTATGCCATTCAATATTATGCAAATACATACGATATCGCCCAAGACGGAAAAGAAGGCAAGTGCTTTGACGACATTAACGCCGTGAAACTCTACTTCAAGTTACAGGAAATGGCAGGAAACAAGACTTTTGCCGAAAGTCCCTATTTCACGAACGACGAAACCGTCTCTACGGCAAAAAAACGTTTCGCCGATGCCCTCACCTCCATCGCTATTGCCAATACCGACTATGTCATTAAAGAAAGTACGCTGGCAGGTGCAGCCGGTGGCTGGTGGCACAAGTCGTTCTACACAGACCAGATGTGGTGTGACGGGCAATATATGGGACCGGCTCTCTTGGCACAAATGGCAAACGAATACACGGACTATGCCGCCATCAGTGACAACGACTGGGATCTGATTACCAAACAGTTCACTATCTCATGGCATTACCTATGGAACGATGAGGTGAAACTTCTCTACCATGCTTTCACTGCCGATCCTGCAGGAGAGGCAGCGAAAATATGGGTGGGCATCTCTGCCGAACCGGGGGCTGAGGTTTATCATTCTGCCGAATATTGGGGACGTGCCACAGGCTGGTACTTCCTGGCACTTGTCGATGTCCTGGAACAGATGATGAAGGCAGGACTGACGGCAACCGAGAACTTCCAAACTTTATACGGCTATCTTCAACAACTGGCAGCAGGCATTGCCGCTAAACAATATGTCAAGACAGGTTGCTGGTATCAGTTGCTGAATTATGACGACACCTACGTCGCTACAGACTATAACAGCGACTTCTGTTACACCTCGTCGCCAGTGGCCAACTATCTGGAGTCATCATGTACGGCGATTTTTATTGCTTCCTACCTCAAGGGAATGCGCCTTGGGCTTTTTGATGCCGACTATACCGACCTGGCCAAGAAAGCCTATCGTGGCTTTGTCGAGAATTTCATGGTGGCTGACGGCATGGGCGGTGTCCACTTGGTAAGATGCAGTAAGTCGGCAGGACTTGCAGGCTTCGCATTCCGTGACGGTTCTGCCAACTATTATCTCATGGGTAAAGATACCGAACCCACCTCTACTTCAGGCAGCAACTTCTATACCGAGGGCAAGGTATTGGGAGGCTTCATCATGGCAGCTACTGAATATGAACGTCTGGGAGACACAGAAACGGGCATCGTTCCTGTCAGGAAGCAGAATGCTACCACCTCTTCCTATTCTCTCTCTGGCACCAAACTCAGTCAGCCATCCCGACGTGGCATCTATGTCAAGGGAGGAAAGAAGTATCTTCCAACTAAAGAATAGGGCTCAAGAAAGTAAATAAATCCGCTTTCTCTTCGCTAAATAGTGTCCAAATATCATTAAAAAGGCCATAATTTACCGATTTTTGTTCCTATTTTGTTTCTCGGAAACGCAGAAATGTGTTACTTTGCACCTTGGCGCAAACCGCTGATAATCAACGGAATACAAAAGAAGCCAAATATTAATTGAGATAAAAAAGGAAACAAAAATGGTACGTAAATAGAAACAAATTAAGCTCAAAGAGCCCGTCAGACTCCGTAAAAAAAAGTTAAAGAATGGTAATAGGAGTCTCTATCTGGACATTTACAGCAACGGAATCCGTAAGTATGAGTATCTGAAACTGTACTTAGTTCCAGAAAGAAAGACCGCTTCCTACCGATGCCTGATTATGACAAGAGTGATAGTGATACCGTCGTACTGACGCTTCCGGGTACAGTTATTGACGAAAACTACAGTCTATTATTGCTGGAGAATTCCGATATTGACCTGACTACGACGGTATTATTAGATAAGGTACAGAAGGGGAAGCCTATCACAGACGATGCTATTAAGTTGTTGAGGAAAAAAGGCCTGATAGAAGGTCGTAAACCACATCTGTATGTATCGAGACAAGTTGCAAAAGTAACAAATAAGCAAATTGAATATACTTTAAAGAAGGGGTTCAATGATGCGGAATGCCAGGAATGGATATTAAAGGCTCTTAAAGATCATAAGGTATTGAGCCGAAAGCAGATTAACGAATTGCTGTGGAATAAGCTTTCAATGGACTTCACGGAAGAACAAAAAATGGCTAAGATAAAAAACTTGCTTTACAAAATGCATAAGAACGATGAAATCTGGCTTGACGAAGATAGAATGTGGCATCGAAAAGAATCTTAGACAAGTTTAGACGTGCTTAGACGAAAATTTAGACGAGTTAAGACGAGAAATTTAAGCGAGATTACGTGACTTTTAAGCGAGATTTTAAGTGAGAACCTTTGAGATTACCTTTATTTAGGGCATTCTTGCTAAGAAAATTTAAGCGACTTTAAGCGAGATTTACGTGAAAATTTAGACGAGATTAGACGGGATTTTAGACGGGATTACGTGAGATTAAATGAGTTTTAGACGTTTTATTATTGTACCAGTAATGCTAATAAAGTTGGCAAAACATTTGGATATGTAAGTTATTATGCCTACCTTTGCACCCGAAGTTGAGTCATGAAACGGCTGGTGGCCCATCTTCGGGTGTTCTTCGACAAGCGAAGCGGCAAAGCCGAGCGCATTGAGCAATTTATAGCAGAACATGGAATTGAGTACTGTCTCTAAATAGCAGGACTCCTATTTTCGATTTGAATATCAGTGAGTTACCCTTGAATAAGAAAGAAACTGGTAACACTTTAGAAACGAGAGGACTTACATATTCCTACACATTTCTCACTAAGCCAAAGAACGCTCATCTTGGGTGCAAAGATACAAAACAAATTCCTTCTTGCCAAATGGTGTCATATATTTTTTTCAAGTTTATTGCGATATTCATTTTTATAGGGATACAAACTACTCTGTTCGGTCACTCCAACGAACAGAATCCTGTCTGCCATTTCACATACATATCTGTTCCTAGTCATTGCAGTCATCTTTGACTGGCGGATGGCAGTACTAACGGAGATTATCAATAGACGGTTCTGATCCAACGGCTCTTTTAGTTCGTCAGGAATAACCTTATACATCTTTCGTGCAAGCACAATGATAATGGGCTGACTGCCTTTCAATAGGAAATGAAGCACGTCTTGCTCCAACTTGCTACTGAAACCGCTGACCACACACTCCCCTCGATTGCGCATCTCTGTTGCCCAGTCATACACTTGCAGCACCGTTTCCGAAGAGATGGTGCTCGATGCCAAGAAGGCAACCTTCTTCAGTTGCAACAGCTCCTGATTGCCAAGATACTCCACTTTCATTGTCTCTCAATTAAGCTTCTGCATCGTTTTCAACAATTTCCCAGTGACCACTATAACCACTGCCGACATATTTAATATGAGTGAGTTTTGCAATATGGCGTTTGATGGTCGCAAGTCCCTTTTTACTTGTTCTTGCTAATTCTTCAGTAGTAATTTTAGGATTTGTTCTAATCTGTTCTTCAATCCACATATCAAGAGCATTACCTTGAGTATCATCTTGAGTATCATCTTGAGTATCACCTTGAGTATCACCTTGAGTATCACCTTGAGTGACATCTTGGGGGACATCTTGAGTGACATCCACAGTTGAAGGCACAGTCACTTCAAATGCTGTCAACTTTGATACGTCAAAAACAGCCTCCTTATTGCCATTATCAAGCAACATATCCTGCACACGTCTTATACCTTGGTTGAACATATTGACATACTTCATCTCTTTCATGGCTTCCGCTATAATAGGATTGCGATAGTCGTTTACATTGGGAAAATTCTCAGGACGTGCTTCACCATATAACCCTCCAGCGTTCATAATTTCAATATGGTCGTCAAACTGATATAGCCGGATTGGCATATTCGATTGATAGTCACGATGCATACAGGCATTCATCATCAACTCACGCAATGCATTATTGGGATAGTTGATGACGGTCTTCTCACGGAACAGACTCACAGCGACGGGTCTTTGCGTGATAACAGCATCACTGACAAAAGATTCCAATGTGGGTAGCAATTGGAAAAGCGGGCCCTGAAAACGTTTCTCGTTCAACACCTCTCCACCAATGGTCTTGCCTGCAAAGCGTACAAACTGGACGTAAGCCCCTGGCAGATAATACCGCGGATTTTTGCCAAACAAGATGAGAGCTGCGTATGTAGGGCAACCATGAATGCGGTCATACAGACGGACTGAAGCCAATTGCTCCTTGATGTCCCGTTTGTCATCAGCTAACACTTCTGGGGTTACTACAGAAGGCAGATACTCATTCTTGATATATTCCAGATTCAAGTCATCCAATGTAGCACCAAGACAAGGTGTAGCATCAAAGGTTGCCATATATGCCATGCGTCGTTCCGTTAATATCCGTTCTTCCGCTTCACTGGCTATGTCACGTCTGGGACCGATACGCACGAACACCCTTCCACGATACCGCACAGGAGGCAGCAGCGAAGGAGAAACCTCTGCCACCAACAAATCGCCATCAGGAAACTCCATCCGCTCTACCGTCATCACAGGCAATGGCAGGATGTTACCATCTGAGCGGATGCCAGAAATCTTTTTCAGCAGAGCATCGTCCACCTTCAGTCCCGACAGCCGTCCGTCATCATAGGCACCTATCAGCAGATAACCCTTCTGACGAGAGTCTGGCAAATCATTGGAAAAGGCACAAATGGCTTCACAGAACTTATCCATGTTCGTCGTGGATACCGTTCGCTCCACCCGAAAATTCTCCGTGCTGTGCAGCAATGCCTGTATTTCTTCTATTGATATCATATACTTTCTTTTTAACTTTATGGCTCACAATTCGCTTCTTTTCTATTTCGGAATTGTTCTTCTATCCTGTTCAACTCTTTTTTATATTCTGTGAGGAAACTATCAGGAATATCTATCTTGAACGGAAATTGAATCATATCCCCTTTTTCAATTGTTCCTTTCTTCGACTTTTCTATGCATACAGCAATCTTTTTCATTGACTCAATGGGGTATTTCTCCATTTCTTCTATAATTGGAGAAGGCATTCCTGAGAGTATTTCCATCAAATGCTTACACTCTTTGGGGACAACCATTCCTTTAACAGAAGTTCCCCATCTAAGGAGGTTGGCATAAAACTCCACGTATGTACTTGCCACATAATGCAATCCTCGCAAATCTGACTCATCACTATTCTCTTTATAGAAAGCCTTAAAAGCATCAGACAAGTTATGCAGAGAATCTATATAACTCCACATTTCATCTACTTTTCGATCAAGCCAAAAGAAGAAATCGCTGAGATTACGTCGCTCATGCAGTGGTTTTAGAATTATAGAGTATTGATAGTCATTCTTCAAATCATGACATTCTGTAATTCCATCTTGCATGACTTGCATAAAGAACTTCACGTCATACTCCTCTTCTTTTTGCATAATAATATTCAAAGCCTTACTTGAAACCTTTCCATAGAGGTCTTTGTATGGAGATGAAACGATTCTCTTGCGCAGTTCCAGTGAATTTTGAAACAAAATAGACAGTTGCTTGCGCAATGTATCTATAATGTCCTGAGCGTTATCAAACTCAAAATTCCATCGTCCACTTTTCTTACGCACATCAGCAAGGAATTCAAAAATTTTGGGATTATCTACTGCATGTGAATAATCTGCATCAGGATTGCGCTCCCACATCGGTAGCAAAGTTGTCATTTTCTTTAAAGAGAACGTATAGATGGGGATACCTTTTTGAACTGCGGTCAAATACTCTGTATTGGTGATAGACTTTCCCGTTTCTCCCACGGCCCCATATCTATTGCCAATGATGAGAACAAATATATCCGCATATTTTTTTACTGCATTAATGCAATTCTCCCAATTATCAAGTTGAGGATCTATCGGGAAATCATTTTGTTCTGACATCATCGGGTTATGTCCTAAACCAGATATGAAGTCACGCAAATCTTGCCTGACTTGCGACAAGTCATAGCATGTAGAACTTATAAATATATTTACTCCTGCCATAATTCTTGCTTTATAAAAACATCTCTTTTAGAGTTAACCACTAAGTATATTATAGTTTAACCACTAACTCATAAGAGTTAAGTAGTTACTTGAAATGTAATCATCTATCTTTTTCTCGTCACTCATAATCACATTCAATATCTAAATAGACATTCTCTTTCAAATACAAAGCCAATTCTTTGTGTGGTTTTATTATTTTGTTGAAAGTTTCTTGTGCTATATTTGCAATCCAATTCTCAGAACCTTCTGGAGGTGTTTGCCCCAAGTCTAAATAATCCACATAATCTGAAGCCATACAATACTGTGGGTTAAGATATAAGCATGACGCAAAATGGAAAAGGAACAAATCATTTATACAGGTATCTAATAAGTTCAAATATCTTATTCTATATTGATTATGTATTTCATTATCATTAGTTATCATCCACTGATAACTATTCATGTGCATATTATCATCCAATATGTCTCTAATTCTTCGGAATCTTTTCTCAAAATCAAAAAAACAAAATAGAGATTTATATGATTCTGAACGCTCAAAATATTTTATCACTTCACCATACTTGGGCATTTTGAAGTTCTCTTCCATCCATTTTTTTACACGTTCTGCAGTTAGTAAGAATACTTCAGGATTTTTCCTTTTTTGTTCTTGCCGATATACTGTAAAATATATATCCAGAAGTATCTCGTCAAAGTACTTCCTTACAATAGCAAAAGCGTCATTAATATGAGCTTTATTCAATAACAAGCATACAGAATCTATCGTTCCCTTTATTGAACTAAAAATATAAGTATCAATATTGGGGAAAGTTCCAGGAAGACCTTCAGGCAAGAAGCTAAAAGAACTATATGATAGGAAATCATAGAAATCTTTTATAGAATCCAAGTTTTTAAAGATTATATGTTCCCTATATTCTTTAGGCAATTTATCTTTTGTCCACTGCATACAACTGTTGTTTGTGATATTTTGTAATAGAGTTATAGTAAAGGCATTTCGTCTAATAGTCTTTTTGTCTCAACTTCTGATTCTATCCAACGTATTGTCAAATCAATCATTCCAATTAGATCTTTTATATCTTTATCTTCCCACTTTCGGACATAATGAGTTTCGTCATTTCCAATCCAAGTTGCCCTTGCTGCAACAGCTTTGATGTTTGTGCTTGAAATATCTTCTTTTATACATTTAGAAAGATTCTTCTGCTTGATTCCATCTTTCCTTTCCTCCTCAATTGAAGACATGATATAATCTTTAATCAGAAACTCTAAAGCCTTTCGATATCCAACTCCGCAAATTTGAGATAGATTCATTTGCTGTGCCGCATATGCTTGATTATAAATTTCACAAAAAGACGGTGATATTTCCTTAATAATGTCACTAAACTTTTTCCTGTCCATACTAGCATTGGCTTGTATTTCAGAAAACGCATAAAAGGAACTATTAAAAACGTACTTTGCCAAAAATGTTTCTCCACAAGTCGGGTTCGTGCATTGACAAAAAACGCTTAATAGGGTATCTGTCTTTTTGCGCGCATAAATGAATTGAGGAATCATTGCCACTTTACAATGTGGGCATCTCACAGAGTTCTTCTGTATATCAGAAGAAGTTTCGCTACCACTGGCGCTCTTATAGTGAATTTTTGTATAATCCATAAATGAAATTTAGTTATTCTTCGTTTAATTCATCACCCATACGATATTTGATGTCGTAGTTGATGATGAAGTCTAATTCTTCTTCGGTGAAACCGTAATGAGAGGCGAGAAGTTTGTCTATCTCGTCAATGATAGGTTTGGACTTTTTAGGGAAATACTCATCATAGATGACTTTCCCTGTACTTTTATAATAAGATTCTTTTCGATTCTTATTCTTTTCATAATCGTCCATCAATCTCTTTTCAAAAACACATAACTCCGTGATAATATTGCTTGGCATTCCATCTATGTCTATTGGGTAATTGTCTACTTCTCTTGCATTTAAATGCCTGCAATCAGAAAGTACAATAAACCACAAGTAAAAAATAGAACTATTCAATGCACAACAAGCAATTTTTGAAGATTGAGAAGAATTGAAACAATAAGTTTTAAGAGATACGGACAATTTATTGCCATCTACTTCATTCCAGAAATAGGGTACAAAATTAGTAGCTCTTGTGAAGTATTGGGGAGCATTGTGGGTATAAACTGCATTTTCATTTAAAGAACTGTAATTTACAGAGAGAGGTTTTAGTGGCGCGATTTTTTCTAATACCGTTCTCAACAATTCATTACCAATCTTGGGTATTGAGTTTATGCCATTAACCATTATAAGTGGTATCATCGTAATAGTCTTAAAAACATTAGATCGACATTCAGAATACCATCTAATATATTTTGTTGTAAACACTTTTGGTTGTTTCCCTGTGGTGATGAATATTGTTGCCCTGATATGCTGCAGATCATCGAACAACTTACCTGGTCTGTCATCGAAAGTTAGAGACCAACTATTCCTTTGTAACAATAATTTTTGAGCTTGAGACATTCTGTCGGTACAAGCAATTGGCAACTGCACAATCATTCCGACAAATGAATTATATCTACTTACATTTTCGCTTCTTTCATATACACAAGCATACAAGTTACCACAATTAATTGTAGAATATCCGTTCAACTTATATTGTTTTGTCGTTTTGCTTATTTCCACATACGGCGGATTACCAATAATCACATCAAAGCCTCCGTGGTCGTTGATGATTTCGTAGAACTCTGCCAGCCAGTGGAAAGGCTGGTGGGAACAGAGCCAGGCATCGTAATCGACGGTGGAAGAGACGGAACCATACATCTGACGGTTCAGCAGGTCGTTGAGGGTAGCAAGACGGACTTTCAAATCGTGCTTGGCGCGTTTGAAGGCTGCCATATCCTCTGTCTGCGTCAGTTGGACGGTCTTGAACACATCGTAGGTCAGTGACACCTTCTCCATTTCTTCTGTCACCTTGTTGCGGAACTCCTCAGCCGTGAAGAAATCGGAATAGGCAATGCCAGCCTCTAACTCCTTCTGCGTGGCATAGCCCACAAGAGTATTGCCACAGCGGATGTTGAAGTCAATGTCGGGCAGCGGGTCAAGACCTAAGTTGGGGTCGCGCTTATCGACATCCACTACTGCCACCATCTTCAGGAACAGGCGGAGTTTAGCAATCTCTGTGGCCTCCACCATAATGTCAACACCATAGAGGTTACGCAGGATGATGCTCTTGTAGATGAAGTACTGGATATTGGAGCGGTATTTGTTTTGTATCTCCTGCAACTGACGGGTGAAAAGGTGTTGGTTCTTCTCGTGGAACTCCTGCATACGTGAGATGCACACCTCGTAAAGTGGTTCAAGGATGTTGAGGGCAGCAAAGAGAAATGCACCAGAGCCGCAAGTGGGGTCGAGGATGGTGACACGCTGCAAGGCATCGTAGAAATACTCCACAAACAGGTGGTTCTGCGTATGAGATAGATAGTCGTAGGCAAACTGCCGGATGTCAAGATTGAAGGTGATGAAATCGTTGATGGCGGTAATCTCACCATTCTCTATCTTTGCCTTGATGCTGCGATAGCGTTGCAGCCGCTCAATGGTCTCTCGCCAAATCTCGGTAGGCAGTGCCAAAGCGTCGGGTGTACGCTCGTTCCAATGACTGCGACGCTCCAAGAGATTGGGCTGCGTGGTATCAATGCCAACGGCTATTTCCTCTGGGATGGGCTGGTCGTGGCCCTTCTTTACTGCATCAAAGATGTATCGGTCGCCACTGTCGCGGAGGAACTGCCACAGTTCGCCGTTGGCCTTGAAGAGCTTTTCGTCTTTCTGTTTCACCGCATCCATCAGATAGGGGATGATGGTATTGCGACCTATGTACTCCGTGATGTCTTCCTTGGTGTAGTAGGCTCCCATCTGGGCACGGTCGTTGATGTACTGCTCGAAGATATAGCCCAGCACGTCGGGGTTGATGTCGCGGCCCGTGGCCGTCATACGGTCATCGAGGTGCCAGTGCCACTTGTCGAAGAAATCGAAGAGACTGCTAAAAGCCTCGTCGGCTATGTCAAGGCCGGCATAGTCCTGCTCTATCTGGTGAACATCGAACATACCGCCGTTCAGATAGGGGATGCGCCCATAGACGGATTCAAACGCCTGGTCGTGGTGGGGCGCATTCAGTCCGTCGTGGAACAGGCTGACGAGGAAGCCTTTGTAGAACTTGTTGAAGAAGCGGTCTTCACCCTCGTTCTCCTGTGTCCACTCCAACTTATGACGCAAATAATCGACATCGCCATCGAGAAAGCCTTTCTTCTGGATGAAGTAGCAGAACATAAGTCGGTTAAGCATGACACTGGTGTACCACTGCTTGTTCTTGTTGTCCTTGTCGGCCAGATGGTCGTCAATGCCCGTAATGAACTTGGCGAAGTTGGTGTGTTCCTTCTTGAAGCCGGCATAGAAGTCCTTGGTGATTTTCTCGGAGTTGATGAGGAAAGCCGCCTGCACCTTTTCGACGATGTCAAGAATGGTGGGTGCCTCGTCATCGAGCGAGAAGGAGAGTCCTTCCATCTTCTCAAACAGGAAACTGGCCTTATCGACAGTGTCGTATTCTACCAATACCAAATCGCGCTTCTCCACTTTCTTGACAGGGGCTACCCAGAGATGGTGCATCGTGCCTGGTACCACGAAGATACAGATATAGTTTTCGGCATTTTTGCGGAGTTTGGTGTCCAGTTTCTTGCAGACGGACGAGACAGGAATCTCGTCAACCTTGCATTGCAGTATCTGGAAACCGCTACGCTCGGCTATCTGCTCTATTTGGAAGGTTCGTTGACTTCGTCTTCGTCCGTCACGACTCGGCCATTCAAACGAGTTTGATGGCTCTCGCTGTTCCGTCCGTTCATCAATGGTATATTCGGGCAGCAAGGTAGCACCCGAAGGATTGTTCCATCCCATTTCTGTGATGAACAGTTCACGGAAATTACTCTCTGACAGATATTGATTGAATACGTTTCTTTTCATCTTGTTTTAGGCTTTTAATCCCATCGAGCAAATGATGGTGGGGTCTTTATGTTTTGTTCGGTCTTCATCGATGCGGCAAAGATTGGCATTCTCGTACATCTCGATGACTGTATCCACAATGTCGTCGTGGGTGCTGCCAGTGCGCATCATTCGGCCCAGGATAAACTTGGAGTTTTCCAACAGCGGATAGTTGTAAATCTGGTCGATGGCAAACTTCAACAATGCTTTCTTCTCCTGCGTGTAGAAGAGGTTCAGGGGCTGCTCGTAGTAGTGATTCAGTAGGTCGTAAATCTTACGCTTCGTGCTAAAACGACTACCGAGGATGCCTCCGACATTGGTATTCTCGTTTTTGATGCCCTTGATGGCTTTCTCAACTAACGCTAAGTGGTTGTCCTGTGGCTCCAGTCTTGGTTCGTTGAGCGAGCAGGCCATAGACTGAAGGATGCGTTTCTGCGACTGGCTGACAATCTCACCTTTAGAGTTGAACCATGTCAGCACGTCGAAGTCATTATAGGTTCGGGCATACGTAATGACACCATCCTCTATAGCACTATGAGCCTGTTTGGTGGAATAAGCAATATTGGGTATCTCTGGGATAATGCGTTTCAACTCAGGGTTGGCATCGGTGGCGTTTTTCCAAATCTGGAATGCCTGTGAGCCAAGGTCCACGTCCACATCGTCCTCGTCTTCATCCAGACTGCCGCTCTTCTCGTTATACATATCGCGGAGGTTCTGCTCGTTGCCCTCAAAGAACACTTCGTCGCTGCCCACAATACCAGCATTCTCATTGATACGCGCATTCAGGCGGGTTCGCAATCGGATAATCTCTTCTACCTTGTCGGCAGGGAAGAACGAGTAGCAAAAGATTTGCTCTGAACTCTGGTCGATACGGTCCACACGCCCGGCACGCTGAATAAGGCGGATGATAGCCCAAGGCAGGTCGTAGTTCACAATGACATGCGCATCCTGCAAGTTCTGGCCTTCACTGAGTACATCGGTAGCAATCAGCACCCGCAGTTCATTGTCTGCAGAGATATCCGCCTGATTGCTTAGAGGCGAGAAGCGCTCTACTATTGCCGTCGGATTCTTGCTGCCGCCCGTTGCCTTATCTATATGCTGTATGCCTCGCTTTTTCAACTGGTGATATATGTAGTTGGCGGTATCTGAGTACTGGGTGAACACAATGACTTTGTCGCCTTGGTGCTTCGCACAGAGCAGTTCTTGCAGTTCGTTGAGTTTCTGGTCAGTCTGCGGGTTCCAGGCTTCGCAGAGGTTGATCATGGCTATCAACTGCTCACAGTCCTTCTTCAACTGCTGCTTCAGTGTGCGCTTAAAATATTTGGCATCTATCCACTGCACATTGTTCTTGCCTATCAAACCATTGTAATACTCCTCGGCTTTCTTCATATAGACGGCCATGTCGTTGGGAACCTGTATGAGATTGTCGCCGGATGCCTCTTCCTCCTGTTCGTCATCATTAGAAAAAATGTCGTTGATGTCTGCATCGTCAATGAAGTCTTCGGGAAAGGTGTTCTCGTCGCTGATAGGCAGTTTGAGTTTGTTGTCAATGGCATAGATAAACACAGCATTGCGCAAAATGTGACGGTACAGCGTCAGCAGGAAAGAAAAGCCGCTGCTGTCAATACGCTTAAAGAAAGTGCTTTTGCAGAAGCCCATCATACGCTCGCCGGCACGGGAGAGATTGGCAATCAGGTCACTCTCATATTTGGAAGCATCTTCAGCCTTCTTCTCATCCAAATAATGAATCAGTCCGTAGCGGGGCAGTTTCAGACTTTCCATCAGACCTATCATCTCCACAGAATAGAGGCGGCTATACTGATCACCACTGACGGTTTTGAACTTAATTGCTTTGGGTACGCGGTCAGGAAAATAGGATTTGTGCCCATCCTTAAACTCCAGATACTTACGCCCGTTCTTGGGGTCGGTCTTGGCATAGTTGTCTTTGATGAAGGTACGGGTACGGCGAACCAGGAAAAGTTTCATCAGTTCCTGCCAGTCCTCCTGACACTCACTGCGCTCAAATGCCTTGATGCTCCGAATGAAGTCTTCGTGCTTCTCGGCAAACTTACGCTCACCGCCAATCTCGCGGATGTAGGCTTCGGGGCGAATGCCTAAATCGGTGTCATCATCTACGAACAGGCGCAGTTGGCTGCTCAAGTCCTTGTATTGCTTGTTATAGGGTGTAGCCGTCAGCAACAACACCTTGCAATCCTGTTTCTGAATAAGATCTCGGATATTGCGATAGCGTGTGCCCTGACTGTTACGAAGATTGTGGCTTTCATCGACAATAATCAGTTTGTAGTATCTTGCATTATCCACATCAATAGGCTTTGCCATCGACATGATGTCGGCCTTTAAGTCGTATTGCCTGCGATATTTTGCCCACATGTCTTGCAGATTGGCAGGACAGATAATCAGTGTATTACTACCAAAGGTATTTTCATACATCTTGGCAATGGCACAGGCAGTGATGGTCTTTCCTAATCCCACCACGTCGCCAATCATGGCACCACCACGCTTCTCGTTGTTCAAATGACGGGCAGCAATCTTGACTGCCGTCTGTTGGAAATCGAAAAGGCTGCTCTTGAATTCTGGTGGGATGGTAAACTCCTTGATGCCAGTACGGGCTTCCTCACTCAGATGGTATGCTGTCTTCAAATATATATAATAAGGTGGTATTTCCTTTTCTCCTGCCCAACTGTTGTCAATAATCTCTATCAGTTCTTTGGTGATGTCAAGGCAGAACTTGTCTTCCCAACGGTCATCGAACCAACGGGATAATTTTTCGGCGCTATCGCTATCGCCAAACTCGGCATTCAGTTCTCCTTGCTTGGTCAATCCCGAATAAGTAAGATTGCTGCTACCCATAATGGCCTGAATCTTATTGAAGTTGTCATCAGGGCGATGGGCAAGGTATAACTTGGCGTGAAGTGGTTCGCGTAGATACAACTTCACACAAACCTTCTCGTCTTTCATCTGTGCCGAGAGACGACGAAGGGTAAACTCGTCTTGTTTGGTGGGCAGACCCAACTGAAGCTGACGCTTGAAGTCGCGGGCAATCTCTAATTTGCACTGACTGACATAGTTGGCATCAGGTAAGACCTGTTCTGTATAGAGTTGTCGAATCAATTCTTCTGCAGGCCGATGCATACCAATCAACAAACGACATTTGCGAAAGATACGCTTGTCGTTTTCATAGACATAATCGCCCGTAAGGGTATCTATCTGTTCTACTACGAGATTCCATCCTCGCAGATTAAAATAGCCGACGCAAAAGTCCACACGTTTTACACCCACATTGGTAATAATACCCTGTAGCCCTTCTGCGAATTTGGTCTCTATATTATCGTAGATTCTTGCCATAATAACACTTCTAAAACACTATTCTTCTTCTGTCCAAAGTAAATCATCTACACTCACACCCAATATCTTTGATAACTGGATGAACATTTCTACATTGGGCTGGGCGGCATTAGTCACCCATTTTGATATGACAGCAGGATCTTTATCAAGGATTTCCGACAATTGTTTGTTGGTCATTCCCTTCTCTGCAAGTACCACCTTCAGGCGGTTAATTCGTTTACGTTCCATTCCATAATTATATTTGGCTACAAATTTACACAAAAATTTCCATACTCAATGTAGATTAAGCAAAAAAGAGGTAATTTTAAGTTGAAAAAATGTGTTTAAATTCAATTATCCTTGCCAATTCGATGATTTTCATACCTAATTGTTAGTTCTACGACTTTATGCATAATCTGCACTAACTGCATCATGTATTTCTCCAACTTACATACAAGCGCCATCGCTCTATGTTCTGAAAAATGACACTTTAGTTCCTTTAACGTTTGGTTATAGTTATTGCCAACCATGCGGAACTGAGCATGAAAGTCGCTTAACTTGGCATAATATTCATGTTGACTCTTGTCGAATGACACTACATGGAATGGCTCACCAAAGAATCGCGCCTTGATGAATGCGGACTTACTTGTCATGCCAGAACGGTCAAACATCTTCAGAAAACGCATATCTTCCTCACTGCTGAAGTTTACGGAATAGCGATTTGTCGCTGTTACCAAACGCAGTAACCGAGGTAACATTTAGGTAACGGAACAGGCTCAACATTCTTTCCAATTCGAAAGAATCTCAAAAGTGCAAATGACAGCAAACAGGCGCAATATCAACGATTTACGCTATCTCACCCGTAATAACCTCATCATTCCCAACAACCTTGATATTCGTAAAAATAGAACGGTCTCCAATTCGTAACCCAGTTTTTCCTCAATCCCCCAGACTGCCTTTATTTAAAGAAATCCTGCAAATTCTTACAAAGTTACGAAAAAACTTCGAAATAACCAATAATTAATATTTTTTGGCACTGTTTCTCAGAAAAGATGCCCATCCACGATGGCGTGTTTGATAATTAATAACTGATTTCTGGCTTTTTTCTTGCAGAATTCAAAATAAAGCCTTATATTTGCACCCGTAAAAACATCAATTCATCACGTTATGTATAAAAAGGTCATTTATAAAACGAAAGAGGAAGCTGTAGCTGCATTCCAGAAAATGGTTCAGAGAAAACGTGAGTGGGTAGCCCAAGCGGAAAAAGAATTGGATGAACTTGCTAATAAAAAACAGTTCGCCGTTTAAAGTAAAAACCCTCTTAAATCTGATTTTCTATGAACACTTTGAATTTGGCAGAAAAAGTGACGAACTACGCTGCTGTGATAGTAGAAAAGGAGAATCCTCAATTAGAGAAAATCATTAAGGACTTTGACGATTTTATAGGCTTTTTCCAAAACAAGCCTCAAACATAACCTCTCGTGAGAGAGATGCTTTTTGTATTTTTCATATGTAATGGATTTAAGGTTAATAAAGTTGTCGGCCCCTCAGCGGAGGGGCTTTTAAGGAATAACAGTGGGACTTTTGTTAGAGCCGTCCCGTTTTCGTTTTTTTACTCGTCGTCCTTAGGCTGTGTACACAAGAGTGCGCACAGGGGGACAGGAGTTGTGTGCGCAGGGGTTCACTTCAGAGTGTGCGCATATATCCTACAAATTTTTATTTTTTTGTTTTTTTATCTGCCATGCTGCCACAGACAATCATAACTACCTATAAATAAAGGAGATAATGGGTGGTGGTAGCATGGTGGGAGATGGCAGCATCTGAATCATTATGTGATATTTCCATTAAAAAAGGTCTAAAAATTTGGAAATCTGCGCAAATTGTTGTATCTTTGTAAGGCGAAATTCAAAGGTATAATAATAAAAACCATCACGCGATACCTGCATGGGGCAAAGACTATCGTCATTTGGCCATGCTCGATAACCAAAAATCACTGGCAAATCGTTTTCTAAGGCAGAAAACGGTGTTTCCCCTATTAGAAAACACTGTTTTCGCACTGAGAAAACGCTATTTTCGCAGTCTGGAAACAAGCACACCCCCGAGACGAGAATAACATGGGGACGGTTCTTTCGCTGCAACGAAAGAACCGCCCCCATGTTGAGAGCCTCTTGTCGGATTCGAACCAACGACCCCGAGATTACAAATCACGTGCTCTGGCCAAC
>Ga0129307_1001292_pt1 | contig 27900 bp, 23 predicted proteins | sample P1105metagenome_FD_94437 | JGI IMG/M metagenome (GOLD analysis project Ga0129307, IMG submission 94437) | Capybara group fecal microbial communities from Wisconsin, USA - P1105 metagenome | ecosystem: Host-associated > Mammals > Digestive system > Large intestine > Fecal | place: USA: Wisconsin...
AGCGTTCATCCTGAGCCAGGATCGAACTCTCAAATTAATCGTTCTTTCCAGGTCAAAATTCGCTGACTTCTCAGTTCATTCTTACCCGTTTACTTGGTTTGATTCGTTTGAAATCTTCTTTTTTATCAAAGAAATTTCAGGGTTGTGTGTACTGTCTGATCTTCGATTTTCAAGGTTCTGTTTGTTGTTCCCGTCAGGAGCAACTCTGACACTATATCAGATGGTTAAGAGTTTGTCAACAACTTTTTTAAATTATTTTCAATCTCTTATCCAGCGGAGAAAGAGGGATTTGAACCCTCGCGCCGGTATTACCCGACCTACCCCCTTAGCAGGGGGGCCTCTTCGGCCTCTTGAGTATTTCTCCGGACCGCACTCCAAAGTGCAAAACAGATTATACAGGATTCAGGTTTGCTTTGTCAACCCGATTTTTCCCTTATTTTAAGCCATTTTCGGGCCTTTCCGGGTACCGCAAGATATTGAAAAACAGGACGCCGGAATGTCTGTATTTCGTAGGTCAGGCACCCGGCGTCCTGTATTGAATATGCTCCCCTGAAGCAGTCCTGCGCAAAGCCCGGGACCTGCAGGCAGATTTTAACACTTAAGACAGAAACAGGTATCAAATTTAAACAGGTATCCGCTTAAGAGAGATCGCTGTCCCCGTTTATTCCCTCTTCAGGGATCTCCGGGCCATCCTCTGAAGGCTCCTGGTCCCCGGTATCATCGGTATCATCGCCGTCCGGGTCATCCGTGCCCGATACTGAGGATTCCCTCACCTTTGCCACGCTCGCGACGCGGACGTTCGAATCCCTGTCGATGCTCATGAGCTTCACGCCCATCGCGATCCTGCCGATCATGGAGATATCCGCCACCGCGATACGGATCACGATGCCTTCATTGGTGATCAGCATGACCTCGCGCTCGTTGTTCACCAGCTTCATCCCGACCAGCGCGCCTGTGCGGTCGCTGACCTTGTGCGCGATCAGGCCCTTGCCGCCCCTGATCTGTTTCCTGTACTCCGTCAGCATGGTCCGCTTGCCCATACCGAATTCGGTCACGGTAAGGACAGCCTCGCCCTGGGAGGTAAGCTGCATGCCGATCACCTCGTCGCCGTCCGCGAGGTCGATACCCTTCACGCCCATGGACACACGGCCCGTGCAGCGCGCGTCGTTCTCGGAGAACACGATCGCCATGCCGTTCTTCGTCGCGAGGATCACGTCCTTATCGCCTCCGGACGCCTTGACCTCGATCAGCTCGTCGCCCTCGCGGAGCGAGATCGCCGCAAGGCCGTTCTTCCTGACGTTCGCGTACTCGGAGATCTCAGTCCTCTTGAACTGGCCCTTCTTTGTCGCCATGAGGAGGTACTTCTCGTCGCCCGACCCGTTGAACGGGATCATTGCCGTGATCTTTTCCTCCGGCTGGAGCTGGAGGAGGTTGATGATCGCGGTCCCGCGGGATACGCGGCTGGCCTCCGGGATCTGGTACGCCTTCAGCCTGTATACGCGTCCCGTGCTGGTAAAGAAGTCGATGGAATGATGCGCCGTCGTCATGAAGAGATCCGTGATGAAATCGTCGTCGATGGTCTGCATTCCCTTGATGCCCTTGCCGCCGCGGTTCTGCGCGCGGAAGTTGTCCGGGCTCATGCGCTTGATATACCCGAGCCGCGTCAGGGCGATGACGATGTCGTCGTCCGGGATCAGGTCCTCGTCCTCCATCTCCTCGTCCGCTCCGAAGGAGGTGCGGCGGTCGTCGCCGTACTTTTCCGCGATCAGCGTGATCTCGTCGCGCACGACGCCGAGAAGGAGCTTTTCATCTCCGAGGATGCTCTTATAGTACGCGATCTTTTCCTGAAGCTCCTTGTATTCCGCCTCAAGCTTGCCGCGCTCCAGTCCTGTCAGCGCGCGGAGACGCATGTCGACGATCGCCTGGGCCTGGGCCTCGGAAAGGCCGAACCTTGCCATAAGCTCCTGCTTCGCGATCGCGACGGTCTGGCTGCCGCGGATGATCTTTATGACCTCGTCGATATTGTCAAGGGCAATGAGCAGGCCTTCCAGGATATGGGCGCGCTCCTCCGCCTTGTTGAGGTCGTATTTCGTCCTTCTGGTGACGACGTCCTCCTGGTGCTTCAGATAGTAGCTGAGCATCTCAAGAAGGTTCAGGACGTGCGGCTCGTTGTTGACGAGCGCCAGCATGATGACGCCGAAGGTGTCCTCAAGCTGCGTGTGCTTGAACAGCCGGTTCAGGACGATCTGCGGATTTACGTCCTTCCTGAGCTCTACGACGACGCGCAGTCCCTCGCGGTCCGACTCGTCGCGGAGGTCCGTGATGCCGTCGACCCGCTTTTCCTTGACAAGGTCCGCGATCTTTTCGATGAGGCGCGCCTTGTTGACAAGATAAGGAAGCTCCGTGATGACGATCCGGTGCTTTCCGTTCTGCATGGGCTCTATATTCGTGACCGCGCGGACGCGGATCTTGCCGCGGCCCGTCCTGTAGGCCTCGTGGATACCGCGCTTTCCGAGGATCATGGCGCCTGTCGGGAAATCCGGTCCCTTCACGCACTCCATGACGTCCTCGACCGTGGTCTCCCGGTCCGCGATCTTGTCCTCGATGATCCTGTTGACCGCGTTCACGACCTCGCGGAGGTTATGCGGGGGGATATTCGTCGCCATACCGACGGCGATCCCCTGCGTACCGTTCACGAGCAGGTTCGGGATGCGGCTCGGGAGCACGGAGGGCTCCTTTTCCGTCTCATCGAAGTTCGGTACGAAGTCGACGGTGTTCTTGTTGATGTCCGCCAGCATCTCCATGGCGATCTTCGAGAGCCTGGCCTCGGTATAACGCATGGCCGCGGCGCCGTCGCCGTCGACGGAGCCGAAGTTTCCGTGCCCGTCCACCAGCATATACCGCATGTTCCATTCCTGCGCCATGTTGACCAGGGCGCCGTAGATCGAGGAATCTCCGTGCGGGTGGTATTTACCCATGGTGTCGCCGACGATACGCGCGCACTTCCTGTGCGGCTTGTCGGGACCGTTGTTCAGCTCGATCATGGAGTACAGGATACGTCTCTGTACCGGCTTCAGGCCGTCCCTGACATCCGGCAGCGCGCGGGCGGCAATGACGCTCATTGCGTAGTCGATGTAGGACTTTTCCATCGTCTTTTTGAGATCTACTTCCTGAACCTTATCGAATATATTCGGTTCCATCCGTGTTCCTCCGTTCAATCAGTCAGATGTCAAGCGTCGAATACTTCGCGTTCCTCTCGATGAACTCCCTTCTCGGCTCCACCTGGTCGCCCATCAGCGTGGTGAAGGTGAGGTCAAGCTCAGACAGGGAGTCCTCGTCCATATTGACGCGAAGCAGGACCCTTCTCTCCGGATCCATGGTCGTCTCCCAGAGCTGCTCCGCGTCCATCTCCCCAAGGCCCTTGTAGCGCTGGATCTTGTTGTTCTGGTCGCGGCCGACCTCCTTGATGATCCGGGCAAGCTCCTCGTCGCTGTAGGCGTACCAGATCCTCTGGTTCCGCTCAAGCTTGTAGAGCGGGGGCTGCGCAAGGAACACGTGGCCCTCCTTGATGAGCTCCGGCATGAAGCGGTAGATGAAGGTCAGCATAAGCGTCGCGATATGGGCGCCGTCGACGTCGGCATCCGTCATGATGATGATCTTGCCGTAGCGAAGCTTCGAAATATCGAAATCCTCGTGGATCCCCGTGCCGAAGGCGGTGATCATGGCCTTGATCTCCGCGTTTTCATATACGCGGTCAAGGCGCGCCTTTTCCACGTTCAGGATCTTGCCGCGGAGGGGAAGGATCGCCTGCGTCGCGCGGCTTCTTGCCGTTTTCGCGGAGCCGCCTGCGGAATCACCCTCGACGATAAAGATCTCGCACTCGTCCGGATTCTTGGAGGAGCAGTCCGCAAGCTTTCCCGGAAGCGCAAGGCCGTCCAGGGCGGATTTCCTCCTCGTAAGGTCGCGGGCCTTTCTCGCCGCCGCGCGCGCGCGCTGCGCGAGGACCGCCTTCTCGCAGATCATCTTCGCGGCCTGCGGGTTCTGCTCGAGGAAATAGGTGAGCTGCTCGCTGACGACGGAGCTCACGGCGCCGGAGACCTCGGAATTCCCGAGCTTCTGCTTTGTCTGCCCCTCGAACTGCGGGTCTTCGACCTTGACGCTGATGATCGCCGTCATGCCCTCGCGGATATCCTCGCCGCTTAAATTGTCCTCATTGTCCTTTAAAAGCTTGTTCGATCTCGCGTAGTCGTTGAACGTCTTCGTGACAGCGTTCTTGAACCCGGTGAGATGCGTACCGCCCTCCGGCGTGTTGATGTTGTTTACGAAGGTATAGATATTCTCGTTGTAGGAATCGTTGTGCTGGACCGCCACCTCGACCATGACGTTGTCCTTGATTCCCTCGCAGTAGATGACCTGGTCGTAGAGCGCGCTCTTCCCGTGGTTCAGGTAGGTGACGAACTCCCGGATACCGCCCTCATAGTGGAAGGTCTCCTCCCGCTTTTCCTCGCGGTCATCCTTCAGGGTGATCTTCAGGTTCTTCGTAAGGAACGCCGTCTCGCGGAGACGGATGCGGAGCGTGTCATAATCATAGACCGTCTCCTCGAAGATCTCCGGGTCCGGAAGGAACCGGACCTCCGTCCCGTGGCGCTCCGGCTCGCAGGTCCCGATCACCTCGACCGGCTCCGTCACCTTTCCGCGGCGGAAGGACTCGCGGTAAATGCTGCCCTCACGGAACACCCGTACCTCCAGCCACTCGGAAAGGGCGTTGACGACCGACGCGCCGACGCCGTGCAGGCCGCCGGATACCTTGTATCCCCCGCCGCCGAACTTTCCGCCCGCGTGAAGGATCGTAAAGACGACTTCAAGCGCGGATTTGCCTGCCTTTTTCTGGATATCGACTGGAATGCCGCGGCCGTTGTCGACGACAGTCACGGAGTTGTCCGGATTGACCGTCACACAGATCTCGCTGCAGAAGCCCGCGAGCGCTTCATCGACAGAATTGTCCACGATCTCATAGACAAGGTGATGGAGCCCCCTTGAAGACGTGGAGCCGATGTACATGCCCGGCCTTTTCCTGACAGCTTCCAGACCTTCAAGGATCTGGATCTGGTCCGCATTGTATTCCGTGCCCATTAAGTACCTCCTTCACAGACCTTTCAGTCCGCTTTGCGCACTGTACCGTTTATTACTTCATATTTCCGGTCGATCCGGAACTCTTTTTCAAGAAGATTTTCCATACCGGTGCTGGTGATCACCGTCTGGATATCGCTGATCGCGCCGAGCAGGTGCTTCTGCCGGTCCGTATCAAGCTCCGAGAGAACATCGTCCAGAAGGAGGACGGGGCTCTCGTTTAAAAGGGAGCGCATGATCTGAAGCTCCGAAAGCTTTAAGGACAATGCCGCCGTACGCTGCTGTCCCTGGGAACCGTAGCGCCTCAGGTCCATGCCGCGCGGATCGTTTCCGGCAGCGTCCCGGCGCTCCTCCCCTGTCCTGCCCACAAAGAACCCGATGTCGTCGCGGTGCGGCCCGACCAGCGTCATTTTCTGGCGGAGATCCTGGTCCCGGCTTTTTAAAAGCGCCTCCGGAAACGCGTCCGCCCGGACGTTCCCGTCGTAGGACAGGAACAAGGTCTCCTTCCGCCCGGTCAGCTTCTCATGGATCTCCCGGATCACGGGATTCAGGTCCCGGAGAAACGCCTCCCGCCTTAAAATAAGCTCCCTCCCGTAACGGATGAGCTGCTCATCCCACACAGACAGCGTTTCCTTAAGCTGCGGCTGCGACCAGAGGTCCTTCAGAAGCCGGTTCCTCTGCAGAAGCGCCCGGTTATAGTTCACGAGCGAAAAAACATAGGAACGGTCCAGCTGGCAGAGCTCCACGTCCATGAAGCGCCGCCGGTCCGAAGGGCCGTTTTTTATAATGTTCAAGTCCTCCGGCGAAAACAGCACCGCGTTCAGCGTACCGAACAGCTCGCTCGCGCGACGGATCGGGACGCCGTTGACGGCGATCCCCTTGGAACGGTCGCGCTTCAGGTGCATATCGATCCTGTAGGGGACGTCCTTCTTCCTCAGCATGAGGCGGATATGCGCCTCATCCTCCCCGAAGCGGATCATCTCCCGGTCCTTCCCGGTCCGGTGCGACTTTGCAGCCGCGCAGATATAGAGCGCTTCGAGGATATTCGTTTTCCCCTGGGCGTTGTCTCCGTAAAGAAGATTGGACCCGGGGTCGAATTCCAGAGTAAGCGCTCCGTAATTTCTGAAATTTTTAAGCTCCAGTGATTCTATAATCATGTCCGTTTACAGTAAAGGTATCATCCGGCCTGAGCTTTTTCCCGCGCTGAAGGCAGACCTCCCCGTTGACCTTCACGAGGCCGTCCTTCACGGCGTACTTCGCGTCCGCCCCGGTATCCGATTCGCCGGCAAGCTTTATGGCCTGCTCGAGCTTGATATATTCATCCCTGATCGCGATATCCTTCATATGCTCCCTCCAGTCCGTCAGACGATAAAGTTGACCGGCAGGATGAGATGGATATAGCTCTCCTTCGCGTCGCGGATATAGCAGGGAGACTTCGCGTTCGTCATGTAGAGGTCCACCTCCTCGTCCCCGATGACGCGGAGCGCGTCAAGAAGGAACTTCGGGTTGAACGCGATCATGAGATCCTTGCCTGTCTTCGTGCACGCGACCTCACCGTCCATGGTTCCGAACGAGGACTTCACCTTTAAGCGGATCACGTCATCCTTCACCTCGAAGATGATCGGCTTATGGTCATTCTCACGGATCAGGATGGTGGCGCGGTCGATGCTGTTAAGGAGCTGCAGCCTGTTTACCGTGACCTTGGTCTCGTAATCCCTGGAAAGCATATGGTCGATACGGAAGTACTCTCCCTCGATCAGCCTGGAGATCATGACCGTGTCCCCGAACTCGAAAAGGATATGGTTCTTCGAGAAATAGACCAGGACCTCCTTTTCGTTGTCGTCCGTCATGATCCTGGAAAGCTCGCTCATGGCCTTTCCGGGAACGATCACCTTCGCGCGGCCGTAATCCTCCTTCATCTCGATGGAACGGATCGCGATGCGGTGGCCGTCCAGCGCGACAAAGCGAGCGACCGTGCCGTTCACATCGATAAACTCTCCGCCCATCATCCTGTTCGTGTCGTTGAAGGCAGCCGCGAAGATCGTGTCGCGGACAGCGCCTTTCAGCGTGAACTGGGACAGGCAGATATAGCTTTCCTTATCGATGGAGGGCAGGTAGGAAAACTCCTCCCCGTCGCGTCCCTGGATATTGAAAACGGAATTCGCGCAGGAGATCGTGGTCTGGTGGTCCGGCGCGGACTCGATCACGACCGGGGAATCCCCTCCCTCAAGCTTACGTATGATCTCGTAGGTAAGCTTCGCGTCAAGGGCCACCTTTCCCTTTTCAATGATATTTCCCTCCACCTTCGTCTCGATCCCGAGCTCGGTGTCGTTCGCGGTCAGGGTGATGCCGTCCCTGCTTTCGGCATCGAACAGGATGCATTCAAGGATCGGGTTCGTGGTCCTTGAGGGAATGGCTCTGGAAACGATCCCCAAAGCGGCGGTCAGCTGGTCCTTGTTGAATTCGAGCTTCATGGCCATAGGTCCTTTCTGAAGATAATTCAGTCTTATTATTCTTAGGGACTGTGAATTTGTTGGTAAGTCCCGGAAGCCCTGTAAAATCAGGCATCCGCGCGTTTGGACAATCCTGTGAAAACGGCCTTCAAAAGGTGTGACGCCACCGTGGATTACTGGGCCGAGATCTTTTTCTTAAGGATGGATACCGTGTTCTCCGTCTCGGCTTTCGACTGTATCTCTGTGGATATTTTGTCGATGCCGTGGATAATCGTCGTATGGTCCTTTTTCAGGTAGGAGCCGATCTGCTGCAGCGGCGCATTGGTCATCTCCCGGCAGAGGTACATGGCGATCTGCCGCGGGAACACGATCTCCTTGTTCCGCTTGGAGCCGGTAAGGTCCGCGACGGAGACGTTGAAGTGGTCCGCGACCACGTCGATGATGAACTGCGGCGTGATCTCCTGCTTTTCGTCCGGGTTGATCAGGTCCCTCAGGACCTCCTGCGCCATCTCAAGGTTGATCTCCTGCTTCGTCAGGTTCGACATGGCCACGATCTTCGTGAGGGATCCCTCCAGCTCGCGGATATTGGACTTGACGTTCGCGGCGATGTACTGGATCACCTCGTTGTCGATATTGATGTGGTCCAGTTCCTCTTTCTTCCTTAATATAGCCATGCGCGTCTCATAGTCCGGCGGCTGGATGTCCACGGTGAGGCCCCACTCGAAGCGGGACTTAAGCCGGTCCTCCAGCGTCTCGAAATCCTTCGGCGGCTTGTCGGACGAAATGATGATCTGCTTCTTCGCCTCATAGAGCGCGTTGAACGTATGGAAGAACTCCTCCTGCGTACTCTCCTTGCCGATGATGAACTGGATATCGTCGATCAGGAGGACGTCGATGTTCCTGTACTTTTTGCGGAACTCCGTCGTGGAGTAATTGTTCTTGTTGCGGATCGAGTCGATCAGCTCGTTCGTGAAGGTCTCGCTCGTCACGTACAGGATCCTGGCCTTCGGGTTGTTCTGCAGGATGAAGTGCGCGACCGACTGCATAAGATGCGTCTTTCCGAGCCCCACGCCCCCGTAGATAAAGAGCGGATTGTAGATCTCGCCGGGCTTTTCGGCCACAGCAAGGCTGGCGGCGTGCGCAAGATTGTTGTTCTTGCCCACGACGAACGTCTCGAAGGTATAGCGCGCGTTGAGGTTCGCGTTCGCCAGGGTGGACATATCCACCTGCTTCGGCGTCCTGCGGACCTGGACCTCAGACCCTGCGGCATTTGTCTTTTCGCTTTCCGTGATATATCCGATGCTGCACTTGATACCCGTGATCACCTCGATCGCGACCGCGATCAGCGGAGAGTACCGGTTCGAGACGACCTTGCGGAAGATGTCGTCAGGCATCTCCTTGGAATTCGGGACAAGAAGAGAAAGGACCTGGTCCCCGTCCTCGTTTTTGTCAAGGGAGATCGGGACAAGCGGCGCGATGAATATATTGAAGCTCACCGGGGCGATATCAAACTCTTCTTTTATATAATTAAGGATGGAATTCCATTCCTGCTTGATTTTTTCGAAAGATGACTGGTCCATGAAACACTCCGTTTTTCTGTTTTTGACGGAAAAAAATACCCTCCGGGATCTACTGCGGCAGAAAGATCCGGGGAGGATTTCTCTATGCACGTATTATACCAAAAATGGAACTGATTATCAACAAAATCGGAGAGGGTGACGTAATATTTTGTGGATAACTTTGGTATAAGATTGTGGAAAACGTATTTACAGAGGTTGATATTTCCACCCCGCGGGTTTACGAAAAGAGTTTTCATAATCTCCGCAGGAAACCCGGGCAAATGGTTATCCGCAAATCCACGGCAGGGAAAACCCTGTATTTTCGCGGATCCCGCTTTTTTGTGATCAGGAGCGGCACTGTTTTCCACAGCTTTATCCACAGGATGTGGATAAAATTATGTAAAGTGGACAAAAACGTCCCGGGAGCCGGAAAAAGGGAGTTATCCACAGAAATTTGTTGAAACTGTTAGCAACTCTTCCGGATCGTTCAGGGCATGTGCTTTCCGCCATGTTGGAGGGGGCTTTCGCGCCTCGCGCAAGATATAGAAGCACCCGGCTATATCTTGCGCCTATTATATAAGGAAGAAACTCTTCCGCTGAAACCCTCAAGAAATTCCTTGACTTGCCACAGGTGATTCTTTATAATGACTGGGAATGTTCCCTGAAGAGATATCCGGAAGTGTTTCCGTCCGAAGAAAAAAAACCGTTTCCAGTCAGAACCGGTCGGGAAAAAGTTATAGGGTAAGGAGGTGTTCCGACTATGAGAAAAGGTACCATGACATTCCAGCCGCATAATGCTCAGAAGTTCAGAGTACATGGCTTTCGTGCAAGAATGGCTACCAAGGGAGGCAGAAAAGTTCTGGCTGCCAGAAGAGCCAAGGGAAGAGCAAAATTAACTGTTTGATCGTCATTGACGTCGAAGATCAAAGAGGTTGTCTGACGACGACCTCTTTTCTTTTTAATTTTAACGCTGGCCTGGCAGGATCTTCAGTATGAAAAGATTTCCTTCATTAAAAAAGAATCCGGAATTCCGGGCGGTCTACGAGAAGGGCCGCTCAAAGGCAAACAGGCTCCTGATCCTCTATTGTATGGAGAACGGGACAGCCGGAAACAGGATCGGGATCAGCGTTTCCAAAAAGGTCGGCAACAGTGTTGTCCGGCATCACGTGACCAGGCTTCTGCGGGAAACATTCAGGCTTCACGAAACGGATATCAGAAAAGGGTACGATTTTGTCGTCGTCGTCCGCGCCCCCGCGGCCGGACAGTCATTTTCGGAAATCGAAAAGGCCTATCTTCATCTTATGCGGCTGCAAGGTCTCATGACCGGGGAATGACCGGTCATCACTACGGTTGAGGTTTTATGTTAGGAAGAACAGTAAAGAAATTCCTGATCGCATGCATCCGGTTCTATCAGGTGTTTCTGTCTCCGCTTAAAATGCGGTGCCACTGCAGATTCTATCCCACCTGCTCCCAGTACGCCATCGAGGCGATCGAAAAGTACGGGCCGTGGAAGGGAACGCTTCTCGCAGTATGGCGGATCCTGCGCTGCAATCCTTTTTCGAAGGGCGGGTACGATCCCGTCCCGTAACGTTTCATGCGGGGCATGCCCCGCGACGACTCTGTAAGGAGGCCAATCTTGAACTTCATCTTACTTACGAAATCAACAGTGCCGGTTATAGGCCACGTCGCCTATATACTGGGCCTCATTATGGATGCGCTGTTCCGGTTCACAAGCAGATTCGGGATCACCAACATCGGACTCAGCATCATCCTTTTTACCATCCTCATCAACCTCCTCATGTGGCCGCTGACTGTGAACCAGCAGAAGTCCTCCCGCATGATGAGCGTCATGCAGCCTGAGCTCCAGGCCATCCAGAAAAAGTACAAGGGCAAGTCCGACCAGGCTTCCATCATGCGTATGCAGGCTGAGACCAAGGAGGTCTACGCGAAGTACGGCACCAGCATGAGCGGCTCCTGCCTGTTCTTGGCGATCCAGATGCCCATCCTGTTCGCCCTCTACCAGGTCATCTACAGGATCCCGGCATACGTCCCGTCGATCTACAAGGTGTTCCAGTCCATCGCCGAGCCGATCATGAATCAGCCGGGCTATGTGGCGAAGGTCGCGGAGGTCGGCCAGAAGATCCGTCCCGCGCTTGAAGAAGGCGCGACCTTAAACAACGTCATCGACTTCCTTTACAGGTTTACGCCCGCGCAGTGGGGCCAGCTCGAGACCGCGTTCCCGTCGATCGCGCAGGTCATTTCCCAGGGCGCGTCTGAGATCGAGAAGATGAACTACTTCCTCGGCGTCAACCTTGCGACTCCCCCGTTCCAGGGGTGGGTCCCCAACGCGGCGTGGATCATTCCTGTCATTGCAGGTATCGTCCAGTGGTATTCCACGAAGCTTATGACCGCGAATACCCAGTCCTCGAAAAAGAGCAATGACGACAATCCCATGACGCAGCAGATGCAGACCATGAACACCATGATGCCGCTCATGTCCGTCTTCTTCTGCTTCACGCTTCCGGCCGGTATCGGCCTTTACTGGGTCGCCAGCGGTATCTGCCGTATGATCCAGCAGCTCATCATCAACGCGCAGCTGAACAGGATGGACATCGACGAGATCGTCGCGAAGAACGTTGAGAAGGCGAACGCGAAGGCCATCAGGAAAGGCCAGAACCCGAACCAGGTCAGGTCCAAGAGCGAAAAGCTCATGCGCGACATCAGGAAGCGCGAGGAGGACGAGAAGGCTGAGGAATCTTCCATGAAGGAAAAGATGACCCGCACGGCCTCCCAGGTGAAGGATTCCACCGCGTACTATAACAGAAGCGCGAAGCCGGGTTCCCTTGCAGCCAAGGCAAACATGGTCGCCATGTACGACGAGCGCATGGAAGAGAAAAAGAGAAATAAGGGAAAGAAGGCGGCTGATGCTGCCGGAACGGCCGTATCGGAATCGGAAAAGACGGAGAATTCATAATATGAAAAATATTACTGTATCTGCGAAAACCTACGATGAGGCCATCACAAAGGCCCTGATCCAGCTTCAGACCACGAGCGACCACATGGTCGTCGAGGTGATCGAAAAGGGTACCGCCGGCCTGTTCGGCATGATCGGCGCAAGGCCGTGGACCATCTCCGCGCACGTCAAGAGCGAGGAGGAGGAGGCTGCGGAGGCAGCAGCGAAGGCAAAGGAAGCAGCCGAGAAGGCAGCCGCGGAGCGGAAGGCGGCCCAGGAAAAGGCAGCCGCTGAAAAGAAAGCGGCACAGGAGAAGGCAGCCGCTGAAAAGAAAGCGGCCCAGGAGAAAGCAGCCGCCGAAAGAAAGGCCGCTGAGGAGAAGGCAGCCGCGGAAAAGAAGGCAGCCCAGGAAAAGGCAGCTGCCGAAAAGAAAGCCGCGAAGGCAGCCTCCCAGGAGAATAAGGAAGCAGCCGAAGAGCCGAAGGAAGAGAAAAAGAGATCCCAGAAGCCGCAGAAGGGCTCTGACAGAAAGGACCGCAAAAAGGACGACCGCCGCGAAAAGGCGCCGAGAGACGACCGCGCGAAGGGCGCGCGCCGCAGGGAGGAGCCGGTGGGCCGCGAGGTCATGAAGGACGAGGCGGATGAGATCCGCCAGCGCGCCGTCGATTTCCTGAACGAAGTCTTCAAGGCAATGGATGAGACCATCTCGATCGACACCGACTTCAACTACCAGGACAATGAGCTGAGCGTCCTTTTAAGCGGTGACGATATGGGCGTGCTGATCGGAAAGCGCGGACAGACGCTGGATTCCCTCCAGTATCTTGTGAGCCTCGTCGTGAACAAGCACCGTGATGTATACATCCGCGTAAAGCTCGACACGGAAAACTACCGTGAACGCAGGGAGCAGAAGCTGAAATCGCTCGCCAGGAACATCGCCCACAAGGTAAAGAGGAACAGGAAGCCTGTCGCCCTTGAGCCGATGAACCCCTACGAGCGCCGCATCATCCACTCCGCGCTGCAGAGAGATCCATACGTCACCACCTATTCCGAGGGCGAGGATCCCTACCGCCACATCGTCGTGGTCATGAAGCGCGACCTGAAGCGCCAGAACTGCGCAGGCAGAGGCGGCGAGGAGGCCGCGCAGGAAGCGGAGCAGGCGGACGAGTAAGAAGTTAAAGGGGTTTCCGCTTGTTTCAGGCGGAAGTTCCTGTATAATGGAATAAGAAGATAGCTTGGTGAAAGAAGGCTGTCGAAAGCAAGGATACTTTGTTTTCGGGAGCCTTCTTATTTTTTAAACAGGGGATGATGTTCATGAGGACCGGAAATACGATCGCTGCCATCGCGACGGCAGTCGGCGCCGGAGGGATCAGTATCATAAGGATCAGCGGCGGGCAGGCGCTTGAGACAGCGGAAAAGGTGCTCGACAAAAGCATAGCCGGGGTCCCGTCGCATACCATTCACTTAAGACGCGTGGTCGATGAAGGCGAGATCCTGGACCAGGTGCTGGTCACCGTCATGCGCGCGCCGAGGAGCTATACCGGCGAGGATACCGTAGAGATCAACTGTCACGGAGGCCCGCTCGTCACGGAGCGCGTGCTGGAGGCGGTCTTCAAGGCCGGCGCCCTTCCCGCGGAACCGGGCGAGTTCTCAAAACGCGCGTTTCTGAACGGGAAAATGGACCTGAGCCAGGCGGAAGCCGTTATGGACGTGATCGACGCGAAGAACCGGTACGCGCTGAAGGCAGGCATAAGCCAGCTGAACGGCCGGCTGTCTGAGGCGGTAAGGCACCTCCGCGGCCTGATCCTTGACGAGACCGCCTGGATCGAAGCAGCGCTTGACGACCCGGAGCACTATGACCTGACAGGATACCCGGAGGAGCTTTCCTTGAAGACAGAGGCCATGATCCGGGAGCTCGACGGCCTTTTAAAGAACGCGGATTCCGGGCGGGTCATGAAGGAAGGGATCTCGACCGTCATCCTGGGAAAGCCGAACGCCGGGAAATCCTCGCTCCTTAACCTGCTAGCCGGATCGGAGCGCGCTATCGTCACGGAGATCGCCGGGACTACGCGCGACACGCTCACGGAGCATATCCGCCTTGCCGGACTCAGCCTGAACCTTACGGATACCGCAGGGATCCGGGAAAGCGACGACCAGGTGGAACGGATCGGCGTGGAACGCGCCAGGGCGGCAGCGGCGGATGCGGACCTTCTTCTGGTCGTGATCGACAGCTCGTCCGGGCTCGCGGAGGATGATACGGAGATCCTCGCCTCCGCGGAAGGGAAAAACGCGATCGTCCTCCTGAATAAATCCGACCTTGGAAACGTGAGTCCCGCGCTTTATGAGGAAGTGAAGAAGCGCACCTCGCACCCTGTCATCATTTTTTCCGCAAAGGAAGGGACCGGCCTTCCCGAGATGGAACAGGAGCTGAAGGACATGTTTTACCGCGGGGAGATCGACTTCAACGACCAGATCTACATCACGAACGCGCGGCATAAGGACGCGCTCCGGAACGCGAGGAATTCGCTCCTTGAGGTGCGGAAAAGCATTGAAGCCGGCATGCCGGAGGACTTTTTCTCGATCGACCTTATGGACGCGTACGAGGCGCTCGGGACGATCACGGGCGAGACCGTAGGGGAAGACGTAATCGAACGTATATTCGAGAAATTCTGCACCGGGAAGTAAAGAAGGAAGAAAACAGCTTGAGACAGATCCTGCAGTTAAGGACTGAGAAACAGAGAACATATGGCACTGAATTATATTGAAGAATATTATGATGTCGCCGTCGTCGGCGCAGGGCATGCAGGCTGCGAAGCCGCGCTTGCGGCGGCCAGGCTCGGGCTCGAGACGATCGTATTCACAGTAAGCGTTGATTCCATCGCGCTCATGCCCTGCAACCCGAATATCGGGGGAACGTCGAAGGGCCACCTGGTGCGCGAGCTCGACGCGCTCGGCGGCGAGATGGGCAGGAATATCGACAAGACCTTTATCCAGTCGCGCATGCTGAATGAGTCCAAGGGTCCCGCGGTGCATTCGCTTCGCGCGCAGGCGGACAAGCAGGCCTACACGCGCGAGATGCGCCGGACCATGGAAAAGCAGGAGCATCTCCAGATCCGCCAGGCGGAGGTAAGCGAGCTGGTCACGGAGCCCGGGGAGGATGGAAAGCTGGTATGCACCGGCGTGAAAACGCTCTCCGGCGCGCTGTATCACGCAAAGGCGGTCGTGCTCGCGACCGGCGTATACCTGAACGCGCGCTGCATATTCGGCGAGATCAGTGAGTACACCGGTCCGAACGGCCTGAAGGCCGCGAACCACCTGACCGACTCCCTGATCGCGAACGGCGTGATCATGTACCGCTTTAAGACCGGCACGCCTGCGCGCGTCGACGGCAGGACCATCGACTACTCAAAGATGGAGGAACAGAAGGGCGATGTTCCCGTGATCCCGTTCTCCTTCTCGACCGACCCGGCCGACGTACAGAAGCCGCAGGTCAGCTGCTGGCTCACGCACACCGGAGAGACGGCACATGAGATCATAAGGGCCAACATCGACCGCTCCCCGCTTTATAACGGGAGCATCCACAGTACGGGACCCAGGTACTGTCCGTCTATCGAGGACAAGGTCATGAAATTTCCGGACAAGACGGGACACCAGATCTTCGTTGAGCCGGAAGGGCTTTACACGCACGAGATGTACCTTGGCGGGATGTCCTCCTCCCTTCCGGAGGACGTGCAGTACGCGGTGATCCATTCGACGCCCGGACTTGAACATGCCCGCGTCGTGCGGAATGCGTACGCGATCGAATATGACTGTATAGACGCGCGGCAGCTGAACGCGGACCTTGAATTCAAGAGGATCCACGGGCTTTTCGCCGGCGGACAGTTCAACGGAAGCTCCGGCTACGAGGAGGCTGCAGTGCAGGGCTTTATGGCCGGCGTCAACGCTTCCATGCGCGTACTGGGCCGGCAGCCCTTTATCATTGACAGGTCGGAGGGCTATATCGGCGTCCTGATCGATGACCTTGTGACGAAGGAAAGCCACGAACCATACCGGATGATGACCTCGCGCTCGGAGTACCGCCTGCTCCTCCGGCAGGATAACGCGGATCTGAGGCTTTCGGAGACAGGCTACCGTATCGGGCTGGTTTCAGAAGAGCGGATCAAGGCGGTCCGGGCAAAAAAGGCTGCGATCGACGCGGAGATCGCGCGGTTAAAGAAAAAGACCCTTGGGGCAAACGCGGCGGTAAACAGCGTGCTTGGATCCTGGGGCTCTGCCGCGCTTCGAACCGGTGTTTCGCTTGCGGACCTGGTCGCGAGGCCCGAGCTGAACTACGAAAAGGTCGCCGCGCTTGACCCGGATCGTCCGGCGCTTCCTGCGGACGTAACGGAGCAGGTGAATATCGAGATCAAGTACGAGGGATATATCCGTCGCCAGGAGCAGCAGGTCAGGCAGTTTAAGAAGCTGGAAGGCAAGCTTCTGCCTGCGGATCTCGATTATTCAAAGGTCGGAAGCCTGCGGCTCGAGGCGGTGCAGAAGCTGAATCAGGTAAAGCCGCGGTCCATCGGACAGGCGTCCCGCATCTCCGGTGTTTCCCCGGCGGACACAAGTGTGCTTCTTGTCTGGCTTGAAGCCCACGGTATGGCGGGGGAAAGCTGAAGGGCTGCTGAATGATTGCCGAAAGACAGCTGAATGGCAGGCCAGGGACAGCTGAAGAGAAGCTGAAGAACAGACGCGAGGCTGCTTCAGAGGGAGAAACTGGATATCGTACAATGATCTTACAAAAAAGGATCCGGATGATTAGGGGCAAAGCCGGAACGGATCCGGAAAGGTCAGGGCAAAGGATCAGATTATGTCTGAACATGATGTTTTTATCGAGGAATTAACGCGGGCAATGAAGGTGCTCCCGTTTGAACTATCAGGAGAGCAGTCGGAGAATTTTTATATTTTTTATCAGGACCTGATCGAGACCAACAAGGTCATGAACCTCACCGCGATCACGGAAATGAAAGAGGTCATAAGCAAGCATTTCGTCGACAGTCTCTCCCTGGTGCTGGCGGTCCCGGACCTTCCGGAGAAAGCATATACAATTCTGGATCTTGGTACGGGAGCCGGCTTCCCCGGGATCCCGCTTGCGATCGCCTTTCCGAACCTTCGCCTCACGCTGCTCGACAGCCTGAACAAACGGATCCGTTTTATCAAAACAGAATGTGAAAAGCTTGGGCTTGGGAATATTGAGGCACTCCACGGCCGGGCCGAAGATTTTGCCAGAGATCACGACTACAGGGAGAAGTTTGATCTGTGTGTTTCCCGTGCGGTTGCGAATTTATCCACATTGTCTGAATACTGTTTGCCTTTTATCCACAAAAACGGACTATTTATCCCCTATAAGTCGGAAAAAGCAGATGAAGAAATCCACAATGCGGAGAAAGCCCTGTCGCTCTTAAGCGGCAGACTCGAAAAGACAGTTCCCTTCGAACTGCCGGACCAGGAAGGCATCCGGAACCTTCTGGTGATCCGCAAGACCGGATATATTCACAACCGGTATCCGAGAAAAGCCGGACTGCCCTCGAAGGAACCCCTGTGATGTTTCACGTGAAACATCACAGAGAGAAATACAGTCTCAAAAGAACCGCATGTTTCACGTGAAACATCAGGAAAAAAAAAGATCCTTAAATGAGCTGCAGGTTCACGTGACATGAGAGAGAAAGAAGCCGCTCCATAAGTGGACCACAGGTCTTAAGTCAAGTATAGGGTATAATATAGTCGCTAAAAGAACAGCCATGTTTCACGTGAAACACCAGAGGAAGAAAAAAGTTCTAAACAGACTGTATGTTTCACGTGAAACACGGGAGAACAGTCTGGGCATATACAAGGAAAATCATCTGTTTTACATAATGTTGTACTCCCGAATAGATCCCTCCAAACAGAGCAGGCATGTTTCACGTGAAACATAAGATGCGTCGAAAACAGAATACGGGAACAGTTGTTCTTCAGAGAAATATAATACAGGAGATGTTTCACGTGAAACATCTCCTGTGTTATACTCTATCTTGTCCGAAGGACATATTAGTAAAAATCAATCAGGAATATACGGCGGTCCTCTTCTTCGGGAGGATGTATATTATATAAGGAAGAAACTATGAGCAAAACGATTGCGGTTGCAAACCAGAAGGGCGGCGTGGGCAAGACTACGACTGCGGTGAATCTGGCGGCAGCGCTTGCCGAGGCCGGCATGAAGGTGCTTGCGGTCGATATAGATCCGCAGGGAAATATGACGAGCGGGTTCGGCATAGAAAAGGAAACGGCGGAGCATACCGTCTATGAAATGATCATGGGTGTCTGCAAGCCGGGGGAGGCTGTGCAGAAGACGTATTCGGAGCATCTGGACCTGATCCCCTCCAACATGGAGCTTGCGGGTGCGGAGATCGAGCTTCTTGATATGGAGCAGCGTGAGAATGCTCTGAAGGACGCCCTGAAGGCAATAAAGAAAAACTATGATTTCGTCCTGATCGACTGTCCCCCGTCCTTAAGCCTTCTTACCGTGAACGCGCTTACGGCGGCTGATGCAGTTCTTATCCCGATCCAGTGTGAGTATTACGCTATGGAAGGACTGAACCAGATGCTGAAGAGCATCCGCCTTGTGAGGAAGAGGCTGAACACGAAGCTTAAGGTGGATGGCGTGGTGTTCACGATGTACGATGCCAGGACCAACCTTTCCCAGCAGGTCGTGGACAGTGTAAAGGAAGCCCTCAACGAACATATCTATGAAACGATGATACCGAGAAACGTCAGGGTGGCCGAGGCTCCGAGCTACGGTCTTCCCGTAACAGAATATGACCCTCACTCCAGCGGAGCGGAAAACTACCGCAAGCTGGCGGCGGAGGTGATCGGAAAGGAGGACTGATCTCATGGCTGGCAGGAGAAAGGGCCTGGGCAGGGGCCTGAACGCGATCTTCGGAGAGGACACGGAGACAAAGGAGTCCGGCGCGAAGAAGACCCCGGCGCGCAAGGCATCCGCGCGCGGAGGTACAAAGAAGGAAGCAGCTGAAAAAACAGGTTCTGAAGAGACCGCTGCAAAGAAGCAGGACGATGAGACCGCCGGCCGTGAGGGTACCGCAGGCGGAGAAGTCCTCGTAAAGCTTTCAAAGATCCTGACAAATGAAGCGCAGCCCAGAAAGAGCTTCCAGGAGGAGCCGCTCAGGGAGCTCACGGAGTCTGTACGGCAGTATGGCGTCCTTCAGCCTCTTCTTGTGAAGAAGGACGGGGACAATTACCGGATCATCGCCGGCGAACGAAGATTCCGCGCCGCAAAGGCCGCGGGCCTTACCGAGATCCCGGTGATCGTCAGGGACTATACCACACAGCAGGCAGCGGAGATCTCCATTATAGAGAACGTGCAGCGAGAGGACCTGAATCCGATCGAAGAGGCGATGGCTTACCAGATGCTGATCGACGATTACGGGCTTAAGCAGGAAGAGATCGCCGATCGGGTAAGCAGGAACAGGACGACCATCACCAACGCCATCCGTCTCCTTAAGCTGCCGGATGAGGTGAAGGCACTTGTTGCGGAGGGATCGCTTTCCCAGGGACACGCGCGCACGCTTCTCGGCATCGAAGATCCTGAAAAGCAGGCGGAGCTCGCGAAGCAGGTGATCGAGAAGAGCCTGAGCGTCCGCGACACGGAGCGTCTCGTAAAGCTTGCAGGCAGGAAGCAGCGCAAAAAGCCGGCGGAGAACCAGGAGGAGGAGAAGGACTACACGCTTTTCTTCCGCGATTATGAAGACAAGATGCGCACGATCCTCGGAACGAAGGTCCACATCAGCCGAAGGGACAGGAACAAAGGAAGGATCGAGATCGATTACTATTCAACGGCAGAGCTTGAACGGATCATGGAGCTGTTCAGGAACATCGGCCAGGAATAAGGAAAGCGGGGCGATAACATGCAGAATCCGATCCTGATCGGCGCGATCGTCTTTGACGTTGTGCTGCTGGTCCTTATGATCCTACTGGCGTTACGGTACAGAAGGCTGTACCGTGCCTATGACCTCTTCATGCGCGGCAAGGATGCCGAAACACTTGAGGAAACGATCATCGCCCTCGGCGATGAGATGCGTGACCTCCGCGCGGAGGACCGCGCGAACAAGGACGCGATCCGCGTACTGAACAAGAACCAGCGCGCGTCGCTCCAGAAATTCGGTATCGTCCGCTACAACGCGTTTAAAGAGATGGGCGGAAACATGAGCTTCGCGATCGCGGAGCTGGATTACACAAACTCCGGATTTATCATGAATACCGTACATTCAAGGGAAGGCTGCTACCTCTACGTAAAAGAGGTGGACTGCGGACAGACCGAGGTGCTTTTAAGCGCGGAGGAAAAGGAAGCCCTTGAGAAGGCACTCGGCTATCTGGACAGGTGACCTGGTAAAGAACGGCACCCGGGCAGACAGCATCCGGGCAGATGACAACCTGGTGGATACCATCCGACCAGATGGTCTTCAGTGAGAAGAAGAAAGAACAGAAAAGGAAAGACAAAAAAGGAAAGACAAAAGCAATTACCGGCTGCCTGAGGCGGAGCTCCCGCCCGGGCAGCTTTTCTGTTCACGGAGGGGAAAGACCCCTGTTTCGAGTCTGCAAAACCGTCCTGAATTATGTTATGATATTCCAATGAAATCCGTTTTCCGGAACGGTTTCAGAAAGCCGCGGGAGAGACCGGCATAGCCGCCGCGGCAAAACGGGTCAGGGAAATCATAAGCATTCCGGCATGGAAAGAGAGGAAATGAATTATGAGAGTACTTGAACAGAAGGAAAACTATGTTGTCAGGCTGGTAAAAAGGTTCCAGGAAGGTGATGTCTCCGCCTACGAGGAGATCTACGAGCAGGCCTATCCGCAGATCTATTACTTTGTATACAGGATGCTGCGGGACAGGCATGAAGCGCAGGACGTCACGCAGGAGGTCTTCGTAAGCATCTACCAGAATCTTCCGAAGCTCGAAAACCCGCAGACCTTCCGGCGGTGGGCGAACCGGGCCGCGCTGAACGCCTGCATCGACCACATTCGCGGATCGCGCGGGCACGAGACGGAAAGCTTCGACACGCTTTTCCCGGCAGGCGCAGGCGTGGAGGACGTCCGGGAGGAGGGAACGGAGGCCGGGATCCTTTCCGCCGAGCGCAGCGCCTGCGTGATGCGGGCACTGGATGAGCTGAGCCCGCAGCTCCGCGCGACGGTCCTCATGCGGTTCTACCTTGGGTACAAGGAGCGCGAGATCGCGGAGGAAATGAGTGTTCCGGTCAATACGGTAAAACGGCGGATGATGCTGGCAAAAAAGAGGCTGTCCTGCAGCCTTAGCGGAGTATATTCCTTTGTCCCTTTTTTCTGCCTGAGAGCGGCGATCCGGGAAGAGTATCATACGGTCAGGCCGCTGGCAGAGGGCGCGGCAGGACTTGCCATCGCAGCTGCCGCAGAAAATGCCCCGGTCCTGTGCAATACCTCAGCTCTGAGCAGCGTCTCAGCCTTGAATCCGGAGGGAACCGTGCCAGCCATGGCGGTTTCCGCGATGGCGGCAGCGATGACCGCTGCGGCAGCCGCGTCCGTCGTGATCGCCGCGGCGGTCTGCACAGGACAGCCGGATCACTACACTCCCGCTCCGGATCAGGAGCCTCCGTATATCACCGGGTACCGGGAAACGGAAGGCGGGATGGAGGTCTTTCTCCGGGATGACCGTTCGGAGATCAGCTGGGAGCAGACAAAGGTACGGGGAAATGAGACTGTCCCGGGCAGCGGCCCGCAGGACGGGGTCATCATCCCGATAGAAGCCTTTCCGGTTACGATGGAGGCCTGGGATATCCAGGGAAACTTCAGGATCTACCGTATTTCACTGGTCCGGGACGGGACCGGAGCCCGGGAAATGAAATACTCCCGCATGCATGAAAATGCAATTTAATGTATAAATATACATTTTAATGCATGCCGGCATATATTCAGACCCGATGCGGCACTCCGTTAAATACAGCTTTAAATACAGCTTGTGGTACAGCTTTTCGCACGACTTTTCATGTATCTCCGTGTATGGGGAGCTGACAGGAGACTTAATTCATGTCATATGTAGATGAAGTACTTGAGAGGCTCGCGGAGCGGGATCCGGACGAGCCGGAATATTACCAGGCGGTCAGGGAATGTCTTGACGCTGCCCGTCCGCTGGTGGATGAAAACGAGACGGTCTACCGCGAAAACGCGATCCTTGAGCGTTTCACAGAGCCCGACCGGGTCATTTCCTTCAAGGTCCCCTGGATCGACCGGAACGGACATGTGCAGGTGAACCGCGGATGGCGGGTCCAGTTCAACGACGCGGTCGGCGCTTACAAGGGCGGCATCCGTTTTCACAGGACCGTGAACCTGTCCGTCATGAAATACCTCGGGTTCGAAATGGTCCTCCGGAACGCGCTTACGGGGCTCCCCATGGGCGGCGCGAAGGGCGGGGCGGACTTTGACCCGAAGGGAAAAACAGACCGGGAGGTCATGGCGTTCTGCCAGAGCTTCACCAACGAACTGTATAAATATGTAGGCTTCAACATGGATATCCCGACCAGCGACATCGGCTGCGGGAGCCGCGAGATCGGCTATATGTACGGCCAGTACAAGCGGCTGACCGGAAGCTTCGAGGGCGCCTTTACAGGGAAGGGGCTGAATTTCGGCGGGACCTTTGTCCGCGTCGAGGCTACCGGATACGGCCTTGCCTACATGGCGGAGGAGATGTGCCGGGCGAAGGGAATGGAGTTCGCCGGCAGGACCGTCGTCGTGACCGGGTCAGGAACCGTCGCCATGAGCGCGGCACGGAAATGCGCGGAGGATGGCGCGAAGGTCGTGGCGATGAGCGATTCCGACGGATATATCTACGCCCCTGACGGCATCGACCTCGGGATCGTGAAGGAGATCAAGGAAGCCGGCCACGGGCGCATAAAGGAATACGCCGTCCGGGTGGAGGGCGCGGAATACACGGAGGGCAAGGGAATCTGGAACGTTCCGTGCGAGATCTACCTTCCCTGCGCGACACAGTACGAGCTTGGTCTTGAAGCGGCGGAGACCCTGGTAAAGAACGGCACGCTCATGGTCGCGGAGGGCGCCAACATGCCGGCGACGCCGGAAGCCGCGGCATATTTCCAGCAGCAAGGCATCATGTACATGCCCGGGAAGGCGTCGAACGCCGGAGGCATTTCGGTCTCCGGGCTTGAACAGGTACAGAACGCGGGGCACAGCGCGTGGACCTTTGAGGAGGTCGATGCACGGCTCCGCGGGATCATGCACGATATATTTGTAAAGGTCGATGCCGCAGCGGCGAAGTACGGCAGAAAGGGCGACTATAATGCGGGCGCCAGCATCTGCGCGCTCGAAAAGGTCGCGGCTGCCATGATCGCGCAGGGCATCGTCTGAGCCGGAACGGAAAAGTTTACTTTCACAGACCTAACGGGTATAATGCCACTATGCACAGATACTTGAGAACGATCGGTTTTTCACAATACCATAGTGATGAAGAGGTCAGGAATCTTCTTGACAGCCTGCAGGCGCGCCTGGAAGACACCGCGCGCGTAGTCACGAAGCCAAGCGGGGACGTGGTCTGGGAGATCCGCGCCGAGCTGGGACCGGGCATGGGCATACTGATGGAAGGCTACATAGACCACCGGGGCGGCCTGGTCCGCGAGCGCTACATGCCTTTTTACGAGATCGATGAGATCACCTCGGACGTTTACTGCTCGCTCCAGAGACATGTGGACAACTGCGTTTTTTCGGGGCTGCTCGACGACCAGCGCGTCGGGATCTCGCTGATCTTCCGCCTGATGAATCCAGGCGAGTACCTCCAGCGCCGCCAGCGCTGCATGGGCACCAGCGTACGCGGCGTCCAGCTCGCGGCATATTCCACGAACGGGAAGATCCTCCTGCCCCTTAAGAAGACGGCAAAGCAGAGGGAAATGTCCCTGGTCGCGGACAAGGCGCGGGAGCAGCTGATCGACGCTGCCCGCCACGGAGACGAGTCCGCCATGGAGACCCTGAACGCGGAGGACATGAACCTCTACTCTTCCATCTCCAGGCGCATGCTGAAGGAGGATATCTACTCGATCGTAGATTCAACCTTTATGCCGCAGGGGATCGAGTGTGATATTTACACCGTGATCGGTGAGATCCTTGAGATCGACACCCGCAGGAATATGCTCACGGGGGAGGATGTCTGGGATTTCCTGGTGCGGACGAACGATATCCGGTTCCACGTCATAACGAACCAGATCGACCTCCAGGGACAGCCCGAGGTCGGGCGCCGCTTTAAGGGGACCATCTGGATGCAGGGCCGCGCCCTCTGGGACGGAAGGACTGTCCGGGAGGACAGACCTGATGATATCCGGAGCTGAAAAAATTAAAAACAGGAATTGTTTGAAACGCAGACTTATGCTATAATTAACGGGCTGTTTTCAGAGACAGGAAAACAGCCGCGTTACGTTTCCGTTGCACAGCAGGATAGTGCGTCCGCCTCCTAAGCGTGAGGTGCCCCTTCCGCCAACTTCCGAGATGGAAATTGACTGCTGAGTTCGAATCGGGACATGTATGTTACATTGGCAGGTTTACCTATCCGCCAAAATGGCGTTAGGGTGAACATGCCGCAACAACAGAGATCGGATGAAGTCCATTAGATGAAGTCCGAAAACCCGGTCTCCGTCGGGCGGCTCCCGAGGGTCAAAAAACCCAGTAAATAAGCCAAAAATTGAATACGTCTCCGTAGCTCAGTAGGATAGAGCGGTCGCCTCCTAAGGGAGAACGGCGCCATCCACCAAATCCGGAAAATCATTTATGCCGGATGGCCGAACGGAGTCGTGGACGCGGAAAATGCAACGCCTGCCTTCCACCAAAATGGGGGAAGGCACGAGCTTCATAATAGAGGAGGCCGGACGAAGGCCCGGACTTCGCGGGGTGGCTCCCGAGGGGCGAAAAACCCAGTAAATAAGCCAAAAATTGAACATGTCTGCGTAGCTCAGTTGGATAGAGCGACCGCCTCCTAAGCGGTAGGTCGGGTGTTCGAGTCACCTCGCGGACGCTTAGCAAAATGGGATTTCATTAGCAAAATGAGATCCCTTTTTTCTTTTCCGGGTCATTTTTCAAAAATCCGGATCCCGGACCGCTGCTAATCCGATTAGCAAAAATCCGGATCCTGGCTAACGGGAAAGGCCCTTTTGCTAATGCGCGATTATCGGACGATTTTTGCTAAAAACAGGGGGAAGGCATGCTAATATAGCCGGAAGGCCGATTATACGTTTCCGGGAAGAAGAAAAAAGCCCTGTAAAGGCCCCGGCGCTTCTAAGGGAATTAGCAATTCGGGCCGGACGGAATGCTGTGATTTTTAGATAAGTTTAGCTGATTTCTTCTCCACATTTCTTAGATCTCCATATCTCCTTACATATCGCCGCCGATGAGATCCCGGAAGGGATGAAACCATCGGCGGCGTTTGTCGTTTCCGGGATTGCCCGGGACGAACACGTCTTACGATAGGAGGATCCCCATGAATAACAACAAAACAATCCTGATCGACGGCGTCCGTTACCATAAGGACCGACCGTCGAGCTGCCGCCAGTGCTACTTCTGGAAGAACCGCAAAGTCGGCTGCACGCTGGGTACGAAGAACTGCTACTACCTGGCCGAGTCGCCGAAGAAGAAAAGTCCCTGTGAGGGTTGCTGTTACGGACCCTGCGTGAGCTTCTGCATGAAGAAGGTCCTCGGGCAGAAGGAGGTGCCGGTCAATGCGTGAGAACGATGCGAAGCTGAACCGCTGCAGGAACCTGCTGGCCGTCCCGCCGAAAGTGGATCGGAATAAAACCGCGCCGAAGTGCCGGTGCTGCCCGTACTTCCAGCCCGAGTTCCGGTATCGGAAGTGCCTTTACGCAACATGTCCATTCGGGAAGGACCGTAATACCGCTTTCCGGAGGAAGCCGCTCCGAAGCGAAAAAATCGCGGCAGGAGGTGGTGGTATGCGTGTATGACTACTTTTACGGTGCCCAGGCAGACCAATTTTCCTTCATCCGCGTTCCGACGGTACTGTTCAGCGATGAGCAGTTCAAAAACATGTCCTCCGAAGCGAAGGTCCTGTACGGGATCCTTCTGAAACGGATGGACCTGTCCGCGAAGAACGGCTGGCTTGACGGCCAGGGCCGGGTCTATATCATCTGCACCCTGGAAGAGATCATGGAGACGCTGAACTGCGGGAACCAGAAAGCGGTGAAACTGCTGGAGGAACTGGAAGCCAAAAGCGGCCTGATTGAACGGAAGCGTCAGGGCCTCGGGAAACCGAACCTGATCTATGTAAAGAACTTCATCTCCGTTGTGGATAACCCGGGGGATATCCCTGCGGCATCACATTTCAAGAAGTGTGAAAAACACATTTCTGGAGATGTGAAAATCACACTTCCGGAAGTTCGAAAATCACACGGAAGTAATACTGATAATAGTGATACTGATATGAGTCATACAGAGAATCCTATCTATCCGGGAAGGGATGCGGATGGGATGGCGGAACGCAGGTCGTATGAAGAGTATTTCAGGGATTCCCTGGAGCTTGAATACCTGTTCCATGACTATCCTCATGAGCATGAAACACTGGAAGGTATCCTGGATCTGCTGGTCGATACCTGCTGTTCCCGCCGGGAGTATATCCGCATCGGCGGCGATGACAGGCCGAGGGACGTGGTAAAGAGCCGGTTCATGAAGCTGAATTCTTCCCATATCCGGTATGTCATGGACTGCATGAAGGAGAACACCACGGATGTCCGGAACATCAGGCAATACCTGCTGACAGCACTGTACAATGCCCCTTCCACGATCAGTCCCTATTATCAGTCCAAAGTAAACCATGATTTCTACGGAAGCTATTGAAGGGGGTGATTACCATTGCCGAATAAAGCCGTGATTACGGCAGTAACGAACCAGAAAGGCGGGACGGGCAAGACCACCACCTGTGAGAACCTCGGCGTCGGGCTTGCCATGGCCGGAAAGAAAGTGCTCCTGGTGGACACGGATCCGCAGGCGTCGCTCACAGTGGCACTGGGCTATCCTCGGCCGGATGACCTTCCGGTAACTCTTTCGGACCTGATGGGAAAGATCATCCAGGACCGGCCGATCGCACCGGGCGAAGGGATCCTGCATCACCCGGAAGGAGTGGACCTGGTGCCGGCGAACATCGCGCTGGCCGGTACGGAAGTCTCCCTGGTGAATGCCATGAGCCGGGAAACGGTGCTGAAACAGTACCTCGAAACGGTAAAAAGGGACTATGACTTCATCCTCCTGGACTGCATGCCTTCCCTGGGGATGCTGACGGTCAATGCCCTCGCCGCGTCGGACCAGGCACTGATCCCGGTCCAGGCCAACTATCTGTCCGTCAAAGGCCTGGAGCAGCTGCTGAACACGATCAATAAGGTCCGCCGGCAGATCAATCCGAAACTACGGATCGAGGGTATACTCCTGACCATGGTGGATGCCCGGACCAACGACGCGAAGGACATTTCCCAGCTGGTTCGTGACACCTACGGAGGAAAGATCAAGGTATACGGAACCGACATTCCCCGTTCTGTCCGTGCGGCAGAAATAAGCGCCGAAGGAAAAAGCATCTTCACCCATGATCCTAAAGGAAAGGTGGCGGAAGCCTACCAGACGCTCACGAAGGAGGTGATGCACAATGCAGAAAAAAGGCGCAAACATCAGCTTGAGCAGTTACGATGATATCTTCGAGACTGATGAGAGCCGCGCCAACAGCCAGCTGGAACGGGTTCAGAAAAT
>Ga0129307_1001293_pt1 | contig 27890 bp, 24 predicted proteins | sample P1105metagenome_FD_94437 | JGI IMG/M metagenome (GOLD analysis project Ga0129307, IMG submission 94437) | Capybara group fecal microbial communities from Wisconsin, USA - P1105 metagenome | ecosystem: Host-associated > Mammals > Digestive system > Large intestine > Fecal | place: USA: Wisconsin...
AACTATATAATCTATGAAAGCGATGCCAAGGAGAGTATTCATGTTCAAAGCAGTCGTTGTAGATAAAGATTATGGCAGTGTCAACGCCGAAGAACTTGCAAGAGTAAAAAAGGCATATGAGGATGCCGGGATAGGTTTTGAACTTCTTGATTATAAAGTAGTGGAATCCCAGCAGAAGGAACCGACCGAAGATGAGATCATCGGGGGCTGTAAAGATGCGCAGGTGATACTTGCGACCGGCAACCCGCCAATCACGGACCGGGTTCTGTCCGAACTGCCTGAACTGAAGTTTGTGCAGCGTTTTGGAGCCGGCGTCAACAGCATTGATCTTGAAGCCGCTGCGGCGAACGATGTCATTGTACTCAATCTGCCCGGCTTCTGTGCTAAGGAGCTGGCAGATGTCGCGACCTCTATGATCATGAGCCTCATCCGCAACACTGCGTACTATGACAGAGAAGTCCGTAAGGGCAACTGGCCGAAGTGTAAATACCTGCTTCCACCGGATGTACGTGAGCTTACTCTTGGGCTCTATGGCTTCGGTCTGGCGGGACGCCATCTGCATGATATCTTCCATAACGGATTCGGCACAAAAGTTATTGCCTGCGATCCATATGTTAGCGATGCCGTTAAAGCACAGTATCCGGACGTTGAGTTTGTGGACTTTGACGCGCTCATTACCAGAAGTGACATCATCAGCATCCACGTTATCCTTACGTCGGAAACGACCCACGTCTTCAATAAAGAAGTGTTTAAGAAGATGAAGAACACGGCCATGATCATTAACACAAGCCGCGGACCGGTCATCGACAACAATGATCTCACGTGGGCATTGGAAACAGGAGAGATCCTGTATGCTGGACTGGATACCGTTGAACAGGAGCCGCTCCCGGCGGATCATCCGTTCAAACGCCTCGATAACATCCTGGTCAATCCGCACTGCGGAAGCTATGGTGTCGGCAGCAAGAAGACACAGATCGACATGGTATGCGACCTGGTGCCGACGGCAGTGAAGACCGGAAACGTGTCCGGCCGCTGCGTCGCTGACCGCGGGGTTCTGAATAAAGATGTCGGATACGCCTTTGCATAAGCCCGGCATAAAACAGTCTGAATAAATGATTTAGATAACATCATTGTATTAATTAATCCGAAACCGGAAGAGAGGATCGATAGATATGTCAGTAGGTTGCAAGATCATCAAAGGCTTTAAAAGACCGGCGAAGGAGCTGGTAGAACGTTTTAGGGGCATGCCTGTCGCCAACATTGACGACTGCATGAATCGGATTGCGGCGGCAGATGCTGCGATCGAACCAATCGGATATAAGGGACAGCTGCTCGGTCCGGCTTTTACGATCCGTGTGCCTCAGGGAGATAACCTGATGTTTCATAAGGCCATGGATATGGCGGAACCCGGCGATGTCATCGTTATTGACGCAGGCGGATATACGGACAGGGCGATCTTCGGAGAGCTGATGGCGACTTACTGCAAGACACGCGGTATCAAAGGCATTATCTGTGACGGTGCGATCCGTGACCGCGGCGGTTTGGCAGCGATGGAAGGCTTCCAGGTCTATGCACGTTCCGCGACACCGAACGGACCGTATAAGAACGGCCCCGGCGAGATCAACGTTCCGGTCGTGATCGGAGGCAAGATCGTCTATCCGGGTGATATCGTTGTAGGTGATGATGATGGTGTGATCTTCATCCGCCCTGAGCTCGCCAACGAGATTGCAGATGCAACGCTGGCTGTCGAGAAGAAAGAAGCGGATATTATGAAGCATATCCTTGAAGATGGTACTTATATCCGTCCGTGGGTAGATGAGAAGCTGAGAGAGATTGGCTGTGAACTTTAATTGCATTAAGGATAGTAATAAACCGGGTCGTGCATATGACCCGGTTTTTGCTATGAATGCAGGATATACGTGATTATCATCCGGCGGAAGATGCGATCAAGAGGGACTATGCGACTGCCGTCACGCTTCGTTCCTGCTCCAGATGCGGTCCCAGAGCGCGGCGATACCGCCGCGGAATTTCGGGCTCAGGTAGTAAAGACCTACAGCGCCCAGAATAATGCACAGGAAAAGGTCGAGGATGTTGACCAGGGCAATGCTGCCGGTGATGAGTCCGCTTGCCTCGACTTCCGGGGATATGGCTATGGCATAGATATCGTGCACGGTATGAATGATCATACAGGTAAGCAGGCTGCCGGAGCGTACAAAGATTGCGCCGAAAAAGAGACCGATCATTGCTGATTCCGCCACCTGCAGGAGCGTATGAAACAGATCCGCGCCGGCAAGCGCGTTCAGCGCGTGAACCATGCCGAAGATCACTGCGCTGACACATACGGCGGGAACGATCTTATCTGCTGTGTCCCATTTCCGGAGCAGGGTGCTGATCATGCCGTGCCGCCAGGCAAGTTCCTCCATGAATCCCGCGATCACGGAAGTATAGATGATGCCGGTGCTGATCCCCTTGAATGCAAAGTTTCCGCTGACCAGGGAAATTATGATGGTGGCTGCCCAGTATAAAAGGATCGGAAGTCCCAGCAAAAGCCCCTCTTTCATGCTGCCTGTAAGCGTCCCTTTAAATAAAGGCCGGAACCGCAGCTTATACAGATAAAAAGCGGCAAAGGCGGTAAGGATGGTCAGAACGCTTCCGGCGAGGTTCAGGTCTCTTCCCGTGGCGGTTTCGCATATATAAAGAGGCACCTGGGAAATGAACTGGGGAAGAAAGAACAGGACCCAGGCGATGATAATGCTTTGAACGACAGGATGTTTGTCTGCAAATTTATTCATTCTGATATTCAGCTCCCTTTTGCTGTTTTATAAAACGGCAGTTTTATCTCCATCATATAATAGTCTACATGAATCTTCCTGAATTGTAAATTGGAATGCCGGCGTCCGGGAGTACTGGATGGTCGACCCGGATAAACAGAAACTCGTCGTTTATGAACTGCAAAAGGCCGAGTTCCCGACCGTTTACGGATTTGATGATACCGTGCCGGTCAGGATATGGAACGGGGAGTGTCAGGTCGATTTCGCAAAGATCCGGGATTTTATCGCGGACCTCTACGACTGATCCCGCACTCAGTCACTGATCAGCGCCGTCGTGCCGCCCTCTCCGGCGACCTTGCGGATGACGCCGTCCTTCATGATGTGGAGTTCTCCGCAGATCCGGGAGACGTCGCCGTTGCTGTACAGGTAGCTGCCGTCGCTTAAGAGATACAGATATCTGCCCTTGCTGTCCGGCGCCGTGATGTCTTCAAAGAGCCGCTTTCCGTCCAGGATCCTGTCTTTGATCCTCTGATAATGCGGGATGATCATGACGTCCGTAAGCCCTAGACCCGGAAGGAAACGCTGGTACTTCGGATCCGTGCTCTCGCCTTCTTCCTCCGGCTGAGCGTAGACCAGGGAAGCCGCGTTCATGGAGCCGGCACTGATGCCCACGATGACGCATTTTCCGCCAGCGCCTGCCGCGGCGGCACCCTTTCCGCTTAAGGCATTCTTCAGGCCGCCCAGCAGACCGCTCCCGCCGGAAGCCCCGAGCAGTTTCTTTTCCCCGGCAGGCATCGGACTGCCGTTCTTTTTTTGAAGGAGCTCCTTCAGCCCGATCTCATGAAAGAAGCGGTTCTGGGTAGGCGTATGCCCGCCCGCAAGCACGATAAGATCGCTCTCATTTACGAGCTTCGCCGCGTCGGCAGCATTCCTGCGGTCGAGCGTTTTCCAGCTTTCCATGGCGATCCCGCTTAGGGAAAGCGCGTTTTTTACATCCGCGGAAAAGCCGTCGGTCGCGGCGGCATTGTCCGGATCCGCGGCGATGAACAGACCTCTTTTACACCCTTCGGCACTCTTTTTCAGGCGCTCCGCAAAGCCGTTCAAAGGGCTCATCGGACGCGCCGTGCTGTCCGTATGGCTTCCAGCCGGATCTTCATGACCGGCAAAGGGCGAACTTGTCAGATAAATCTCCATATGAGTGACTCTCCCATTTATAACAGTATTTAAGCGGTATTTCAGTTCAATTATAAATAAAGCGCGTTCCGATGGCAATGGTCCCCGGGAAAGCTTCCCCGGGCAGCACCGGAAATTAAAAGCAAACCGGCTCCGCATCCTGTGGTATAATGAAAACGGCCGTTGTACATACGTTATGGATGACGTCAGGGGAAGAAACATTTATGGCAGACAGCATTATCTTTTTCTTATATATATTCGCGGGGTCGATGGGTCTGGTGGGGATCATCCAGATCCTGATGCTGGCGCATTTCGACAATATCGGCAACCGGGACCTGTTCCGCTCCATGTGTCTGTTTATGGTATGCACGGCCGCGATCGATTTCCTGTATCTCGGGTATGACTATTACCGTCTGCGGGTCGGGCATTATGATTCCACCGCGATCCTCCGTATTCTCGACATCGAGCTCTTTATCTTCCAGCCGGTATTCCTCTGCGCCTATATGCGTGCCAAGAGCCATGCTCCGGCAGAGAAGGATCGTGAGCTGAAAAAGGCTTCGGATATCCTGGCAGCAGTCTGCGCATCGGCAGGCCTGATCACCTACGGTCTGATGATGGAAGGATACTATGAGTCGGTCTCGCCGGTCTTTGCTAAGGCGGGCATCATTACGGAGGTCTTTATCAACGCTTCGCTGATCTGGCTGATCTTCCGGCATCTGGCTGTGGTATGGGGCTCCATCGTACAGAAGGAAACGAGGATCCTCGTAACGGTGATCGCCATTTCATGCAGCCTGAACTGCCTGGTGAACGGCATCCTTTCAGTCAGCATCCTGATGGAGCATTATCTGAGTATCCTCGAGTACGAGCTGGATATGACGCCGCTCTTCCTGTTTATCATCAGTTCGGCGGCGGTCATCCTGCTTTACCGCGAAGACTTCTCCGCACTGTTCCGTGCTTCGGGCGCGGCTCCGGTTATAGTAAGCATACCGGAAAGACCGGAAGCGGTGCCGGGACCTGAAGCGGCGGAAAATGCCGTGGCATCCGGGATAACACCCGCTCTGATGCCGTTCACCGGATCCGGGGAAAGCAGCGGGACCGGGGCCGGGACTGAGGAAGAAAGTCCTGCAGGCAGGGAGCCGGAAGAAGTGAAGAAGGAACGGCTCGACCTGATCGCGGAGGAGCACTTCCTCACGGTCCGGGAACGGGAAGTGCTGGAGCTCTGCTATGAAGGCATGACCAATCCGGAGATCGCCGAGGCACTCTACATCTCCATGAATACGGTCAAACGCCATCTTCACAACATTTTCGAAAAGCTGGATGTGTCCACACGCATCGAGCTGATCCATCTGGTAAACAGCAAGAAGTTGACATAATTATTGGACAGGACAATGATCACGGAAAAGTTCGATCTCATCTGCATAGGAACGGCGCTCGTGGATTCCATCATCCGCGGCTTTGATCCGGAGCCGGTCTCCGCGGCAGGCTTCCGGGCGGAGGCGGCTTCCTTAAATGTCGGCGGCGAGGCAGTCAACGTCTCCATGGCGGCGTCAAAGCTGGGCCTTCGTACCGGGATACTCTGCCATCTGGGAAAAGACGGCGCGGGGGACATGGTCATGGGAGCGCTTCAGGCTTCGGGCGTGGATACTTCGCTCGTACTCCGCGACGGCGGACATCCGACGCCTGTGACGACCATGTTCGTCAATGCGGACGGAAGCCGCAAGTCGATCACCAACGACGCGCACCGGTATAACTTCCACCCCGAGCGGGTACTGGGAGAGCTTCCCCCGGCACGCGCTGTCGCAATCGGATCCCTCTTCCGGGCGCCTTTCAATGATCCGGAGGTGGTGCGGGAGGTGTTCACGGCTCTGAAGGACCGGGGCGTCATGATCTTTGCGGATACCAAGCTTCCGAACTTCCGGAGGCTTTCGCTGGAGGATATTTCGGACGTGCTCCCGCTGATCGACTGCATTTTCCCGAATGAGGACGAGGCGGCATATTACAGCGGACGGAAGGACCCGGAGGAAGCGGCGGACGTCTTCCTTTCCCACGGGATCAGAAACGTCGTTATAAAGCTCGGCGCGGACGGTTGTTTCTTTAAGAACGAAAAAGAAAGGATACGCCTTGCAGCGTATCCGATAAAGGCTGTCGACGCGACCGGCGCCGGCGATAACTTTCTTGCGGGATTTGTATCGGAGATCCTTCGCGGGGCTTCCCATGAGGACGCCCTTCGCTTCGGCAATGCCTGCGGCGCGGTCTGCACGACTGCGGCGGGTGCTTCCGCGGGGCTGAAGGACCGTGACCAGGTCATGAGGTTCCTCTCCGACCCGTTAAGGCAGTGCTGATCAGTAGAGCGCCGAAAAGATGATCGACGCGGCGACGGTCAGAAGGCCTGCGACCGCGATCGAGAGGCTGCTCATGGCGCCTTCGATCTCTCCGAGCTCCATGGCCTTGGCGGTACCGACCGCATGGCTGGCGGAACCGATGGCGACGCCTTTTGCGATCGGATGGGTCACACGGAAGATCTTCAGGATCACTTCGGCAGCGATATTTCCGAAGACACCGGTGACGATGATCGCGACGACCGTGATGGAGACATAGCCTCCGAGCTGTTCCGACACGCCCATGCCGATCGCCGTGGTGATGGACTTGGGCAGGAAGGTGACGTATTCCTCATGGCTCAGTCCGAACAGGACGGAAAAGCCGAGGATCAGCAGCGCGCTGACGATGACGCTTGAGGTGATGCCCGTAAGGACCGCCAGGTGGTGCTTTTTGAGGAGCTCAAACTGCTCGTAGAGCGGTACCGCGAGGCAGACCGTGGTCGGCGTCAGCAGGTAGGTGATATACTTTGCGCCGGCATTGTAATCCGCATACTCCAGATGTGCGGCCTTCAGAAGGGCAATGATGGCGATCGTTGCGACCAGGATCGGGTTCAGGATGGCGAGCCCGGTCTTTTTTTTCAGGAAAACGCCCAGTTCGTAGAAAAGGAGCGTGGCAAAGGCGCCGAAGTATACGGAACTGATCAGGAAATCATGCATGGTCCGCACCTCCTTTTTCACCGGTCTTTGTCAGCATCCGCTGGGTGATCCTGCCCGTGATCCCCATAACGAGGATCGTGGAAGCGATGATCAGCACAAGGTACTGCACGAGGGAACCGGAGATCAGGTCCCAGGCTTCGATGAGGCCGACGGCGGGTGCCACGAACATGATCGGCATGATGTCGATCAGAAAGTGGGATGTTTCCTTCACGGATTCCGTCTTCAGGATCCCGGAGACCAGTGCGGCAAACATGATGATGATGCCGTAGATGCTCGCGGGGACCGGAAGCGGGATGAGATGGTTCAGGATCTCTCCGAGGAAGGATATAAAGAGTATGATAATGATCTGGCGTATGTATTTCATAATGACGTAATCATACTTTATCAAAAAGCGAAATGCAAGCCCGCCGGGCTTTGCGGAATGTGCCTTTTTCGATAATTTCACCGCATTGCGGGACGGGTCATTGACAGACGGATACGCTTGTGGCATGATGCATGCAAATCCCCTGTTTTAGGAATCAACCATATGAAAGACAAGATGTTTAAAGTATATACTGCGGTCGTCCTCGGCAACTTTTTCTGGGGCATCAGCAACATACTGACGAGGACCGCGATCAGCGTGGCAGACCCCGAAGTCCTTCTGACCTGCCGCTTTGTGACAGCATTCGCGGTCTTAAGCATCCTGATGATCATAAGGAAAGAAAGGGTCAGCATTCATAAGGACACTTTTCCGGCGCTCGTCATGATGGCGGTTACCGAACCGATGATCTATTTCGGTGAAAGCTACGGGATCAAGCTTTCCAATGCAAGCTTCGCGAGCATGTTGACGGCGACGACGCCCATCTCATCGATCGCGTTTGCCGCACTGCTTCTGAAGGAGTACCCGACTCTGAAGCAGATCCTCTACAGCCTTGTCGCGGTCGCGGGCGTGCTCGTGATCACCATGCAGGGAAACAGGATGGGTTATGTGCATCCCTTAGGCGCCCTGATCCTGATCCTGGCCGTTATCATCACCGGGCTGTACCGGACGTTCAACCGCAAGGCGGCGGAAGGCTACAACAGCCTGCAGCGGACCTGGTCGGTATTCATGGTCTGCTCGATCGTTTTTACCACGACGTCGCTGATCCGCAATCACGGAGACTTCGGGGTCTATGCGGAAGCCTGCAGCCACCCGGAGTTTGTCGTGTCGTTTGTCCTGCTTGCCTTGCTGAGCTCCGTCGCGGCGCATGTCCTCGTGAATTACGGATACAGGTACCTGTCCGTGCTCTCGGTCTCGGTCTTTGCGATCCTGCAGAACGTCATCGGCATCTTTGCCGGCATCCTGGTCCTGCATGAACCGGCGACACCGACGATCCTGATCGGCTCCGCCATGATACTCATCAGCATTTTCATGGTGAACCGGCCGCAGCATTCATGATAAACTGTGATATATATCTGACCGGATAGTAAACCGGGCGGTCAGAAAAGGAGGCACACATGCTGAACAGCCAGAATGTCAGAAAAATGGGACCCGAAGTCGATCCTTTATGGATGGGCAAGGGAGCGAGGCTTTCCGATCTTCCGAAGCCGCAGATCCTGATCGATACGACCTACGGGGACAGCCATCCCGGCAGCAGACACCTGAACATGGTGGCAGAATCTGTCAAAAACTCCGTCTACGCTTCCGGGGGCACGCCTTCTGTCTATACTGTGACCGATATCTGCGACGGTGTCGCGACAGGACACCGCGGGATGAACTATTCGCTGATCTCCCGCGACATGATCGCCGGCATGACGGAGATCCACGCCATGGCTTCGGGCTATGACGGGCTCGTGACTTCGTCCTCCTGCGACAAGGCGACGCCGGGGCACCTGATGGCGATCGCACGGCTCGATATCCCCGCGGTCCACATCCCGGGAGGCTCCATGGCGGCAGGACCCGGTTTCATCTCGGCGGATTCCTGCTATGAGACCAACCTCCGTGTCTCCGAAGGAAAGATGACGGAAGAAGAGCAGCTTTACGTGCAGTGCAACGCCTGCCCGTCTTACGGCGCCTGCCAGTACATGGGTACGGCAAGTACCATGCAGTGTTTATCCGAGGCATTGGGGTTGGCACTGCCGGGTTCGGCGGTCGCGCCTGCCGGAAGCAACTGGCAGCTGCAGATGGCGGCAGACGCGGGACAGAGGGTCGTGGAAATGATCGCGGAAGACCTGCGCCCGTCGGGTATCCTCTGCAGGGATGCGTTTATCAACGCCATAAAGGTCCATGCGGCGATCGGCGGTTCCACGAACGCCGTGCTGCACCTTCCCGCGATCGCAAGGGAAGTAGGCATTGAGATCGGACACGATGATTTTGAACAGTATACGAAAGATATCCCGCTTCTGACGAAGATCCTCACCGCGGGCACCTGGCCGACCCAGTATTTCTGGTACGCTGGCGGCATCCCGAGGATCATGCTGGAACTTAAGGACTTCCTGAATCTGGACCTCATGACCGTGACGGGACATACGATCCGGGAGAACCTTGAAATACTTGAGAAAAACGGTTATTTCCGCCGTGCGGACGAGATGATGGCGAACATGCGGATGAGCGTGCGCGACATCATAAAGAGCGTGGACGATCCGGCAGACCCGGACAGCGGCGTCTCGATCCTGAAAGGAAACATCGCGGAGGGCGGAGCGGTCATCAAGCACTGCGCGGTGGATAAGTCCATGTACGAGTTTACCGGAAGGGCCCGGGTCTTCGATGACGAGGAGAGCGCGGTCGACGCGATCTACCGGGATGTCGTGCAGCCGGGCGAGGTCGTCATTGTACGTTATGTCGGCGTGAAGGCAAAGGGCATGCCCGAGATGCTGAAAGCCACGGATGCCATCTGCAACAAGCCGCAGCTGGCACTTTCCACGGCGATCGTCACCGACGGCCGTTTCTCCGGCGCGTCCAGAGGCCCCTGTGTCGGCTACCTTCTTCCCGAAGCGGCGGAGGGCGGCAGCATCGGCCTCATCGAAAACGGCGATCTCATCGAGATCAATGTTTATAAAAGATCCATCAATGTCGTCGGCATCGGCGGGAAACCATGCACGCCGGAGGAAGTCGACGCGGTCTTTGCCGCAAGGCGTGCCGTATGGACGCCGAAGAAGTTCGGGCGAAAGGGCGTGCTGAAGTACCTCGATATCCGTTAAAACCTGATAAGAAGCTTTCCGGCGGTCCGTGTGAGTTCACACGGGCTGCTTTTTATATTGGGAAAATGCTTCCGGCAGAACATCCCGCGTTTCGGACTGATGAAAGGGCAGCGGAAAAGGCCGGACAGAACACTTGTGCATATTTAACAAACATCACCCGATGAACATGGAGAAAATGCCGAAATAATACCAAATCACCCGGGTGGGTAATAGTGATTTTTCCATAAAAAAGTTAATCTTGAGCCAGTGAAGGGCGCGGTCATGCGTTCACCGCGGCCAAAAGTGCCGCGGCGTTTTTACCAATCGTAAGCAGGAGGGGCTTGTTTATGGAAAAGAAAAGTACACAGGCATTAAAAAAGAACAAGATGTCCCTGCTGGGCATCATCGTACTGGTCTATTCGTTCATTGCCGCCGGCGCGTTCGGTATTGAGGAAGCCGTTTCGGCATCCGGCCCCGGCGTAACGCTCGCCATGCTGCTGATCTTCCCGTTCGTCTGGTCGATCCCGCTGGGTGAGATGGTCGCGGAGCTCGGATCCCTGTATCCGACCGAGGGCGGTATCTACAGCTGGGCGAAGGAAGCCTTCGGCGAGTTCTGGGGATGGCAGGTAGGCCTCTGGTCGGCGCTTACGACCTGGCTCTGCCAGGCAGAGTACTGTGCGCTGGTCGCGGGATATCTCGGAAAGATCGTTCCGATGTCCCCGGAAGTAGAGTTTTCCGTGAAGATCTTCATGGTCCTGGTCTTCACACTGATCAATATCGCGGGCCTTGACCTGATGGAAAAGCTCGAGACCGTGCTGATCGCCCTGGTGCTTGCGGCATTCGCGGCAGTCACCATCGTCGGTATCATGAACTGGAACTATAACCCCGTCGAGCCGTTCTTCAATCCGGACGAGGGCCTCTTCCATTCCGTCGGTGAAGGAATCGCGATCATCATCTGGATGTATCTGGGATATGAATGTATGTCGAACATGGCGGAAGAGGTGGATGACCCGCAGCTGATCCCGAAGGCCATGCGTCTCTCCCAGCCTGTCATCTGCTTAAGCTATGTTCTTCCGACACTCGGCGCGCTGGCAGCCATCGGCCGCTGGAGCGAATGGTCGACCTCTCAGGGTGAAGGCGCCGTCGGTTACGCGGACTCGCTGATCCAGTACGTCGGCAGCTGGGCGGGCGTGCTCTTCGTCATCGTCGCGATCCTCGCGAACTGTGCGATCTTCTGTTCCTACATCGCACACGGTTCCAGAGCGTTCTTCGTCATGGCGGACGACGACATGTTCCCCAAATTCATGAGAAAGGTGGATAAGCGCGGCATCCCGACGATCTCTATCCTGATCCTCGCGGTATTCACGATCTTCACCTGCCAGTTTGACTTTACCACGCTGGTCATGGCGACCAACCCGATCCAGCTGTATATGTACATCGCCATGATCGCGATCATCTTCAAGCTCAGAAAGCTCTATCCGGTGGCAGCCCGCAAGGCGAAGGGACTGACTGTCATGGCAGGCGGAACGGCCGGACTGATCTACTGCTCGGTCTGCGTTTTCGTGATCTCGATCTTCGCGATCTACGTCAACGGCCTTGACTACTTCGTAGCCGGATACGTGGTCCTGTTCGGCGGCGCAGGCGCATACATGCTCTGCAAGTGGTACTATAAAGGACGATACCTGGAGGACGCGGTGGCATTCCCGCTCAACCACTATACGAGACTTGGCGTCGGCGACGCGATGGATATCGGTGTTTATTCATTCCTTTCCGGCCTCATGGCTCTCGGCGGATCGATCTTCCTGTATTTCTATGAGATCGAGTACGGCGTTGAATACTATCTCGAAGAGTACGAAGAGGGAATCTTCAGCAACTGGGAAGCAATGATCAGCTTCTGCCGCTGGCTCGGCATCGCGCTGATCATCGCCGGCATCATCATTTACTACGCCGGTAAGAGATCGGAAGGCGAGAAAGTGAAGCAGCTTGCCGCAAGGCGCCAGGAAGATATGGACAAGCACCTCCTGGAGATCCACGGATTTATCCCGAGATAAGGCTTTACACCCGGCAGCAGCCGGAACGGACAGGTTCATTATTAACATTAAAATACAGTAAAAGGAGATAATCACTTATGAAGAAGGTAATGGTATGCGGATGCGGCGCTCAGGGTTCGACGATCTGCCGCAAGCTGGATCAGGAACCGAACATCGAAGAGGTCATCTGCGCGGATTATAACTTTGCCGCTGCGGAGGCGGTCTGCAGACTGATGACCAAGGGCACCCCGAAGAAGGTCAATGCCGCCAATCTCGATGAGATCAAGGCTGCGGCGGAAGGCTGCGAGCTGCTGGTAAACGTCATGCCTCTTAATTTCGGCGCAAACATGCTGCGTGCCGCTATGGATCTCGGCTGCTGCTATCAGGACCTTTCCGCCTGCGAAAACCTCCCGGAGTGCATGGATGTCGATGAATACGACCGCTGGGTCGCCGGCATCGAATACATGTACAACGAATACGGCAAAGAATTCGCGAAGAACGATACCACCGCCATCATCGGCACCGGATCCGCACCGGGCGTCATGTGCGTCATGGCACGCAAGTGCGTCAATGAGCTCGATGAGTGCGACACTCTGAACATGATGGTCTACGAAGGCGTCGAAGCAAAGCGCTTCCTTCCCTTCTGGTGGAGCACCGACGTAGCCCTTGCAGACATGCAGGAAGATGCGTTTGCATTCGAAGACGGCAAACAGATCCGTACGAAGCCTTTCAGCCGCAAGATCTGGAGAAGATGGCCCGAGTACGACATGCAGCCGGTCATGCTCTGCGAGCATGCGCATGATGAGCCGGTCTATGTCGGATTCAACCGTGAGAAATACTTCAAGGGCTGTAAGAACGCTTACTTCAAGTACGGCGGAGTGGGCATCCAGTTCTCCGAGCCGCTCTATCGGGCAGGCCTCCTCAGCTGGGAAGAGGAAGAAATCAACGGCCAGAAGGTCGTTCCGCACGAGCTGGTCCTGAAGCATATCCCGATGGCGCCGAAGGATCCGGAAGTCATCAAGGAGATCATCGATGAAGGAATCGTATCCGACGGCGGCGCATTCGTCATCGAAGCTTACGGCAGGAAGGACGGAAAGGACGTCATGGTTGAGCTCCATCTTTCCTCTCCGGGACTCGTGGAGGCGTATGAGAAGGCAAAGATGACTGGCGAGATGTATCTGACCGGACAGGGCGCATTCCTGTACACCAAGCTTTTCGTCAACGACATGATCGATCAGAAGGGCCTGATCTCCTCCGATATGCTGGATGACAGGCAGGTCGAGCAGTATGTCGAATGGGCAAAGGAACTCGGCATCACCTATACCATGGAGATCAAAGAAGGCGTCGTCCCGACAGACCTTCACGGCTGATCCGGTCTTACACCAGATCCGTAAAATTGTTTTCCGGGCATCCCCTGAACCGGAAGACCGGCGTCTTTTAAAGACGCAGCATAAAACATATCACAGCGAAAGCTCCGCGGCACTCCCGGGCCGGCGGGGCTTTTGCTGTATCCGGCTGAGTACGCGGCGCTCTGCCGGAAAGCCGGATAAGGCCTGATCCTGCATGCAGGCTTAATGAAATTTAAGGTTGATAACGTAAGAAAAACGTAAGAATTGGTTGTTATCAAAAATTTCAGATGGTATAATTCAGTGGTACCAATAACAAAGCGGAGGTCTGCATGTTCGGCAAAAATGCATGCGGATACCCGTACAACTTTGCGAAAGGGGCAAATGTTTATGAAGAAATCTTTAGCACTGATCCTTGCTGCGGCTCTCGCGGCAGTATCACTGGCAGCCTGCGGCGGCGGAAGCTCCGCAAGCACTGCTGCAGCACCGGCTGAGACCCAGGCGGCAGCAGCTGCCGAGACTCAGGCAGCGGCAGCACCGGCAGAAGCTGCACCTGCAGCGGATGCAGGCAGCCTTCCCGAGCCTGCAATGGGTCCCGATACCCTCACCTTCATCCAGAACCTGGATCCCGGTACATGGCAGCCCAGCACCGATGACGAGCAGGGTCATGCACGTACCAACGCACTGATCTATGACAGCCTGTTCCGTTACTCCAAGGACAAGGTCCTTGAAGGCGCACTCTGCGAGAGCTGGGAGTGGGACGATGATTCCCATCTCCGCATGCATCTCCGCCAGGGCGTGAAGTTCTCGAACGGCACGGACTTCACCGCGGAAGACGTTGTATGGTTCATCAAGTATGTCCATGAGACCAACCTTCCGAACTCCCATTTCTTCATCATCGATCCGGACGACATCGTTCAGGAAGATGACTACACCGTGATCCTCGGCACCAAGTATCCGTGCGCGACCCTTCCGAACCACCTTGCATCCGACGAGTGCGGCATTCCGTCCAAGAAGGCATTCGAAGAGTACAACGGCGACTATCTGAACCCCGACTGTGCGGTCGGTACCGGCCCCTACAAGCTGGTCTCCTATGATCAGGGCGACAAGGCTGTCCTTACCGCAAACGAGTACTCCTGGAGAGAAGGAACTCCGGTCATCAAGGATCTTGTTATCCGTTTCATGAGCTCCTATGAGTCCATCGCTACCGAAGCGAAGACCCGCACTTATGACGTCGTTGTCGACGCCAACACCCGTGAGTTCGACCAGATCGACGCTATGGACGGTGTCCATGTCGTTTACGGCCAGACCGCAAAGACCGAGTATCTTCTTCTGAACTGCAAGAAGGCTCCGATGGACGATCCGAAGGTCCGTGAGGCATTCGCACGTGCGATCGACGTTACCGCATGCGTCAAGCTGGCATACGGTTCCTCGGGCAACCCGGCTCAGGCATTCATCGTTCCCGGTATCGCAGGATACAATACCGAGACCTATCAGAAGTACTACGGCGCAGGCCATGACGTAGAGGCAGCCAAGGCCCTCCTTGCAGAGGCAGGCTATCCGAACGGTCTTGATCTTGAGATCTCCGTCATCTCCGCAAACACCCAGCACTGCGACATGGCAGAGGCTATGCAGGCACAGGTCGCGGAAGCAGGCATCAACCTTTCCATCAACAAGATGGAGTCCGGTCCGCTTCGTGAGTACATCGACGGCGGCAACCATCATATGTGCATCAATGCGTTCACCGCACAGACCATGGAGGCAGACGGCTTCCTTGCACAGGTACAGCCGGGCACCGCTACCCTGAACCGTATCGGTTATGAGAACCAGGATTTCTTCGATACCTATGAGAAGGGCTGCGGCACACTGGATGCCGACGAGCGTTCCAAGGTCTGGGAAGAGTGCTGCGAGATGCTGATGAAAGACTACGCAATGGTTCCGCTGAACCACAAGGTACTCGGCGCGATCGTCAGAGACGATATCGAGGGCTTCTGGTGGGCACCGGACTACGAGGAGATCTATCTCTACGAGCTGAGCAGAAAGTAATGCTGTGATCCCGGAAAGCCGGTATTCCGGCGGGGGAACACAACCAAATACTGATCATGGCAGCTGCCGTTCTTTTAAAAGGACGGCAGCTGTTTTCCGTTTTCCGCCAAGCTTGCGCGGAGAACATAAGATATGGTATACTTTATGCGCAGCGTGCCGAGCGCTGCTCATTTGAGTTGTTTAAAATCAGAAAGGAACGGTAGAAAGCCATGAAAAAGGACGACTGCATTTTCTGCAAAATAGCCAACGGAGAGATCCCGTCCAATACAGTCTACGAGGATGAGAAGTACAGGGCGATCCTCGACTTAAGCCCGGCATCCAAAGGACATACGCTGATCCTTCCGAAGGACCATTACGATGATCTTGCCGCAGCCGACGGGGAGACGCTTGCAAGCGTACTGAAGGTCGCGCAGAAGATCTGTGCGGGCATGAAGAAGTCTCTCAACTGCGACGGCATCAATGTCGTCCAGAACAACGGCGCCGCTGCCGGCCAGACTGTAAAGCATCTGCATGTCCATCTGATCCCCCGCTACGAGGGAGACGGACCCATGGTCACATGGAAGCAGAACGAATCCGATCCGGAAGAACAGAAAAAGATCGCGGCAGGTATCTTTGCCGCGCTCTAAAGTTTCAGGAAACGAAGGAGGTGCCGTATGCCTGACATTACATTTCCCAGAGAGTTCCTTACAGATGCGCTGAATATCGTCGACACTCTCGATGCCGACAGACAGCAGCTGCAGCAATACAACGACACGAAGAAACAGCTGGACAAGTCCCTTGAGACCATGACACGCAATATCGAGCGCGAAAAGGCGGAAACGATAAAGTCCCGCCGCGCGGACATCGAGGAGGGCTTCAACAAGCAGATCAAGGCAGTCGACGGCGAGATCAGCGCGATCAACGGCCGCCGTGCAAAAGCGCGCGCCGAGGGCGTGAAAAACAGGGTCGCGGACAATACCGCCGGTCTCAAGGAAGAGATCGCAAACCTGAAGCTGCAGATCAGCGAGTATATCAAGGCCAACCAGGCTCCCGGCCTGCTGAAGTCCAGGCTGTTTTATTCACTGTTCAGCCCGATCAATATCACGGACTGGATTCTTGACATCCTTCTTGCGGCCATCCCGGTCCTGGCTGTCGTATACGCTTACTACAAGCAGGTCAGCCTGACGACATTCATCGGGATCATTGTGGCGATCGTGGTGCTGGTCGTGATCTACGTTGTCGTCGCTTCCAATACGAAAGGGAAGCATCATGAGGCGGTCTACGCCTGCAAGAACATGATGAAAGGCATCGAAGAACGGGAGAAGGCCATCCGGGCGATCGCAAAGAACATCCAGAAGGACAAGGACGATACGATCTACAATCTCGGAGATTATGACAATGAGCTTCTGGAGAAGAACCGCCAGAAAGCGGATATCAATGCTCAGAAGGCCGAAGCGCTCAATCACTTCGACAGTGCCACGAAGCAGGTGCTGACCGAAGAGATCGACGCGAAGTACGCCGAGGACCTAAGACTGCTCCGCGGAGATATCGCACAGAATGCGGATGCCGTCAGCACGTATACGCAGAGAGTTGCCGCAGGAGAGAACCGCCTGAACAACGAGTTCGTCCAGTATGTCGGCACACGCAACCTTACACATGACAAGATCGAGCAGATGATCGGAATGATCGACTCCGGAGAGGCGGCATCCGTCAGCGACGCGATCTCAAAGATCAAATAAGAAAACAAATACAATAGAAAGCAGGTATAAACCCAATGGAAAAGCTGATCACTGTCAGAGAACTGTTTAAAGAGACTGACAAATATATCGATAAGGAAGTAGCTGTCGGCGGATGGGTCCGTTCGGTCAGAGACTCCCGTACTTTCGGATTCCTCGTGCTGAACGACGGCAGCTGCTTTGACACGCTGCAGGTCGTCTATCATGATGCGCTTCCGAATTTTGCGGAGATCTCCAAGCTGAATGTCGGCTCCTCCGTGATCGTACGCGGCACGCTCGTCGCTACTCCGGAAGCAAAGCAGCCTTTCGAGATCCAGGCCTCTTCGGTGGAGGTGGAAGGAACCTCCACGCCCGACTATCCTCTGCAGAAAAAGCGCCATTCACTCGAGTATCTCCGCACGCTGCCCCATCTGAGACAGCGCACCAATACCTTTATGGCGGTTTTCAGAGTACGTTCGCTTCTTGCATATGCGATCCACAAGTTCTATCAGGAAAGAGGATTCGTATATGTGCACACACCGCTGATCACGGCATCCGACTGTGAGGGCGCGGGCGAGATGTTCCAGGTCACGACGCTGGATCTGGACCGCATCGCAAAGAGCGACGCGAAGGAAGTCGATTATGCAAGGGACTTCTTCTGCAAGCCGACCTTCCTGACCGTTTCCGGCCAGCTCAACGTCGAGACTTACATGGAAGCGTTCCGCAATGTCTATACCTTCGGACCGACCTTCCGTGCCGAAAATTCCAACACGACGAGACATGCGGCCGAGTTCTGGATGATCGAGCCGGAGATGGCATTTGCAGATCTGGACGATTTGATCGAAATCGAGGAAGCAATGATCAAGTATCTGATCAGTTACGTCCTGGAGAACGCTCCCGAGGAGATGAAGTTCTTTGACAGCTTCGTCGAGAAGGGCCTGATCGACCGCCTTCAGAAGATCGTTGACAGCGAATTCGGCAGAGTGACCTATACCGAGGCAGTCGAGATCCTGAAGAAGCACAACGACAAGTTCGAAAACAAAGTGGAGTGGGGCTGTGACCTGCAGACCGAACATGAGCGTTTCCTTACCGAGAAGATCTACGGCAGACCGCTCTTTGTAACGGATTATCCGAAGGAGATCAAAGCCTTCTACATGAAGCTCAACGACGACAATAAGACCGTGGCGGCAGTGGACTGCCTGGTACCGGGCGTCGGCGAGATCATGGGCGGCTCCCAGCGTGAAGACGATTATGACAAGCTCCTTGCCCGCATCGGCGAGCTGGGCCTGGATCCCAAGGCATACGACTGGTACCTGGATCTGAGAAAGTACGGCTCGGTACGCCACAGCGGATTCGGCCTCGGATTTGAACGCATCATTATGTACATCACGGGCATGCAGAACATCCGTGACGTCCTTCCGTTCCCGAGAACGACCGGCACGTGTGAACTATAAGCTCTGAGGGAGTAACCATGAAATTTATTCACTTCAGCGATATCAGGATCGGAAGCCCCACGGAAAGCGGCAGGCACTGGAGCGATGCGCGTCAGGACGAACGGTTCCGGACGCTCCGGCGCGTTCTTGACTATGCACGCGATACGGAAGCCGACCTGATCCTGATCGCAGGCGGCCTGTTCAGCCATCAGCCGGTCACGTCCGAGATGGACCGGGTCAATGCGCTCTTCAAGGATCATGCGGACATTCAGATCGTGATCATCGCGGGAGAGCCGGACTGCCTGAAGAACAGCAGCCCCGTCAGGAGCTATGTGTGGGCGCCCAATGTTCACTACATCCTGAGCGGACAGGTCGAACGGGTCGTGCTGCCGGAACTGAAGACGGAAGTCTGCGCGGCGTCCGTAACGGAAGAACAGGGCGCGGATCCCGCGATCTTCGGGCTCGCGGACATCAAGGCGTTCATCACTTCCAGGCCTTCGGAGGGCTTTACCCTGGAAGAGATCCGCAGCTATACCGGGCGGCCCGTCATCCGGATCGCCATGCTGAGCGGGTCGGATGCGGAGACCCTGACAAAGACGTTTGACAGGACGGATTTTACCTATGTGGCAGCCGGTCTCGGCGGCAATGCAAAGGAGATCCTGCCGGGCCGGATCTACAGCCCCGGCAATCTGGAGCCCGAGGCGATGCAGGACGGCGGCAGCCACGGCATCTACATGGGGGAAGCGGACGAAGAGACCGGAGAACTGACGGAGATCCACTTTGTGCCCATGGCTTCAGCCTCATACATCCCGCTGCTGATCGGCGTGACGCGCAACTCCACCGCGGAGGAACTGAGCAGGATGATCGCCGGCGAGATCCGGCGGAGGGGCGAAAAGAACATCTACCGCCTGAAGCTGACGGGAAGCCGTGACCCGGAGCAGGAGTTTGACCTTGAAGAGCTGAAACGGGATTTCCGGATCGCGGAGATCATCGACGAGACGGAGCCGGAGTATGATTTTGAGGCATTGTTTGCCGAGCATCCGCAGGACATGATCGGCTATTATATCGGCACGATCGTCAACAGCGGCAGGGAAATGTCGCCTGCGGAAAAGAAAGCCATGTATTACGGCATTGACGCACTGCTCCGCACCAGGTCCTGAAGACCGGTGAACGCTGTATGCATACATTGACGCGGATCACGGCGGGAAGAGATCCTGCCGCAGCCCGCAAGGGAACTGTCTATGAACATACTTAAGATCCATGTGAATGGATTCGGAAAGCTCAATAACTATGATCTGACGCTGGAACCCGGGATCAACCTGATCATCGGTCCGAATGAAGCGGGCAAGACTACGCTGCACCTCTTTATCCGCTCCATGCTCTACGGGGCGGAAAAGAAGTTCCGCAACCGTCAGCGCCCGGTGTATGAACGGATGCGTCCGTGGAAAGACCCGGAGAAGTTCGGCGGCTTCATGGAAGTCGAAGCGGACGGAAGCTGCTGGCGGATCACCCGTGACTTCAACAAAGACCCGGATGACCTCGTCATGGAAGAACTGAAGGACGGCAAAACGAGACGCCTTTCGGAAGAAGAGGCCGCGAAGCAGCTGAAGAAGCTTCTGAACGATCTGAGCGAGACCGCCTATATCAACACGGTCAGCGCCGGCCAGCTGAGCTCCGCCACAGAAAAGGATATGGCGGCAGAGCTCAGGCGCTATGCGGCCAACGTCAGTACGACGGGCAGCCCCGAGCTGAACGCGGACCGGGCGATCGAATACCTTCGGAAGGAACGCACAAATCTGGAATCCGCACTGGATCCCGACGCGGCGAAAGATTACGCCGGCGTCATCAGCGCTGCGGGAAAACTCGAAGAAAGCCTCTCCGGGCCCGAGTATGAAAACAGGATCAGCGAGATCCTGAAGCAGAACGCCGCGCTGGGGCTGGAGGCTGAAAAGACCGAGAGCAGGATCGGCGAACTGGAAAAGACGATCGAACAGCACCGCGCGGAGCTTATGCAGTATGAGCTTGACGGAAGCGCTGCGGCCGAAGAGCTTAAGACAAGGGTCACCCGCGACTTCGGGACTTATAAGGCGCTTGAAAGCAAGCTTTCAGGAAAAGGAAGCGTCGCGGCAGCCGTCGCCCTCTTTGTACTGGCAGCGGTCCTGGCGTTCCTTGCCTTCCGCTACCGCAACGAATACCTCTCCGTCATACTGCTTTTCGCAGCGGCAGGCGGTGCGGCGGTGGGAGCATATCTCACGCTCCACTTCTCCGCGGATATGAAAGCGGAGGCGGCACTGGCGGAGTCGCTCGGCAGGGAAGCGAAGCGCATCACGGGACGCGATACCGTTGACCGGGAGACCATGGATGCCTTCGGGGAGAAGATGGACCTTCTGAAGAAAGAAGCATCGGCCATGGAAGAAGCGGCGGATGAACAGGCGGCGCTTAAAGAGCAGATGACTAGGATCCTGGCCGGCCAGAATGACGGCAAGGACGCGCTCAGCCAGCAGGAGCAGACCAGGGCAGCCGTCGAGAGCAAGCTGCAGGAGCTGAATGCCATGCAGTCGGAAGCAGCCGCGCTTCGCAAAAAGGTGGAGCAGAACCAGCTCTTGCGCGACAGGATCGACGCGATCGACATTGCCGTCGAGACCCTGGAGGGACTTCGCGACGGGATCCGGAGCGCAGTCGGTACCTATATCAACAAAGAAGCCTCCCACATGGTGGAAGGCCTGACCGGCGGAGCATACACTTCGGTGAATGCCGGACGCCAGTATGATATCAGCCTCAATTCACATGACGGCATGATCTCCGTCAAAGACGTCAGCGCCGGTACGGCGGACCAGGTCTATCTCGCGATGCGGCTTGCAACGATCCGCTTTATCGTGGGAGAAGACGACGCGATCCCGCTGGTGCTCGACGACAGTTTCGCGCTCTATGATGACGAAAGGCTGCGGAGGTCCATGCGCTTCATCGCGGACAATTACCGCGGGCAGGTAGTGATCTTCAGCTGCCAGAACCGCGAGGCGGAGGCACTGAAGGATGAAGACCTTCCGTGCAATGTGATAAGGATGCGGCATTGAACAAAAGCCGTGTGAAGGACGAATGAATATGGAACCGAAATATGATGTGATCATCATCGGCGCGGGACCGTCAGGTATCTTCTGCGCCTATGAACTGATAGAGAAACGGCCGGAAACAAAGATCCTGATGATCGAAAAGGGCCGCGCGATCGAAAAGCGCAGCTGCCCCAAGCGTGTGACCGGCAGATGCATGGGCTGCAAGCCCTGCAATATCACGACAGGATTTGCGGGAGCGGGAGCATTTTCCGACGGCAAACTGTCGCTTTCACCGGATGTCGGCGGAAACCTCCCCGAGATCCTGGGTTATGACGCGACGAAAAAACTCATCGGCGAATCCGATGCGGTCTATCTCAAGTTCGGTGCTGATACCAACGTCTACGGCATCGACAAGAAGGCCGAGATCGAGGATATCCGCCGCAAGGCCATTACCGCCAACCTGAAGCTGATCGAGTGTCCGATCCGCCATCTCGGTACGGAAGAGGGATACAAGATCTACCAGCGCATCCAGAACTTCCTGCTCGAAAAGGGCATCGAGATGCGCTTTAACACCATGGTCACGGACATCCTGATCGAAGACGGCAAGGCATACGGCGTTGTAACGGACAAGGGCGACACGTTCTATGCGGACGAGATCGCCGCCGGCATCGGCAGGGAAGGCTCCGACTGGTTCTCCCATATCTGTGACAGGCACGGCATCGAGACCAGCGTCGGCACGGTCGACATCGGCGTGCGCGTGGAAGTCCGCGACGAGATCATGGATTTCCTCAACAGGAACCTTTACGAGGCGAAGCTCGTTTACCATACGCCGACCTTCGACGACAAGGTCCGTACGTTCTGTACCAACCCTTCGGGCGAGGTAGCGACGGAATACTATGACGACGGGCTTGCGGTGGTCAACGGCCATGCATATAAGTCCGCCGACATGAAGACGGAGAACACAAACTTCGCGCTGCTCGTCTCGAAGAACTTTACCAAGCCTTTCAAGACGCCGATCGAATACGGCAAACACGTGGCGCAGCTTTCCAACATGCTCTGCGACGGCAAGATCATGGTGCAGACCTTCGGCGACTTTTTAAGAGGACGCCGGACGACGGAGGAACGCCTCTGCCGCAACAACCTGATCCCGACCCTGAAGGACGCGGTCCCCGGAGATTTAAGCCTGGTGCTTCCGTACCGGATCATGCTGGATATCAAGGAAATGCTCTTTGCGCTGGACAAGGTCACCCCGGGCATTGCTTCGGATGAGACGCTTCTTTACGGCGTCGAAGTCAAGTTCTACTCCAATAAAGTACTGGTGGACAAGAACTTCGAGACTTCCGTACAGGGCCTCAGGGCGATGGGCGACGGCGCTTCCGTGACACGCGGCCTGCAGCAGGCGAGCGCAAACGGCATCTCGGTCGCAAGGGCGATCCTCGCAAAGATGGAAAAGAACTGACATTTATGGAAACATACCTGATCGCCGGGCTGGGAAACCCGGATAAAAAGTACGAAGAAACGCGGCACAACGCGGGCTTTAAGTCTCTGGACAAACTGGCAGAAAAGCTCCATGTGTCCGTGACGGATAAAAAATTCAAAGGGCTTTTCGGAAGCACGGTGTCGGAAGGAAAGAAACTGATGCTCCTGAAGCCGCAGACCTATATGAACTTAAGCGGCGAGTCCGTGGCGGCGGCCGCGCATTTTTACAACATCCCGGAGGACCACATCATCGTCCTTTTCGATGATATCAATTTCAGCTGCGGCAGGATGCGGATCCGCGGCGGCGGTTCCGCCGGCGGCCACAACGGCATGAAGAGCATCATCCAGCTGCTCGGGACGGATGCGTTCCCGAGGGTCAGGATCGGCATCGGCGACAAAAAGGAGCGGCAGGACCTTGCGTCCCATGTGCTCGGAAAGTTCGATCCGGATGACCGGGCGCTGATGGACAGGACCTTTTCCGCAGCTGCGGACGCAGCCCTTACGATCATCCGGGAGGGCGTGACGGAGGCCATGAACCGCTTCAACGGCATGGACCTTGCCGCGGATATGTCCGGGGATGCCGCGGGCAAAGAGAAGTAAGACATGTACAATGCCCTGGAAACATTGACAGTATATCAGGAACTGGAGCGGGAGCTGATGAAAGCCCCCGCTCCTTTGAGTGCATCCGGATGCATGGAATCCCAGAAGATGACGCTGGCGGCGCAGCTGGCGGCGAAGGTGCCCGGGTGGGCGCTCTACATCTGCGCGGACGAGCGTCTCGCGGCACAGGCGGCTGCCGATCTTTCGGGGCTTGCCGCAAAGGGCGGCGTATGGCAGTATCCCGCAAAGGACCTGCTGTTCTACAGTTCCGACATCCACGGCAGTTTCATCGTCAACCAGCGCATGGATGCGATACGGCACCTTCTGGAGGATGAGACCGGCATCCTGGTGACGACGGCCGATGCCCTGATGGACAGGATCCCGTCGCGGGAGACCGTGCGCAGCCGGAGGTTCCGTGTCTATGAGGGCATGATCATCACGACGAGGAACCTGAGCAGGGTCCTTACGGGACTCGGCTACGAGCATATGGCGCAGGTGGAAGCCATGGGACAGTATGCGGTCCGCGGCGGCATCGTGGATATCTACCCGATGACGATGGAAGAACCTTACCGTATCGAGTTCTTCGACGATGAGATCGATACGATCCGCAGCTTCGACCCGGCGACGCAGCGGTCCATCGACCGCGCGGAAGCCATCGAGCTTTATCCTGCGACGGATGCGGTCGCAGGCGCGCCGGACAGCCACTCCGCTGACAGGGAGGATACGGCGGCAGTCTCGCTGCTTTCCTATTTTGACGAAACGGAACTTGTGATCGCGGATGATCCCGCAAGGATCCGTTTAAGGGCGGAAGCGGTCGAGCAGGAGTTTGCGGAAAGCGCCGAAAGGCGTCTGGAAAAGGGGATCGGGGAAGATGCCGGAGGGCATCATACCCCTTATGTGACGGATATCTTTTCCGCGGACTTCGTCATGGAAGAGCTGAAAGGGCGGAGGACGCTCCTGATCGCAGGTCTCGACGAGAGCCTGAAGGACTACGGCGCGGCAAAGGACTTTCATTTCAATACAGCCAGTGTCGGAAGCTATAAGGACAGCTTCGAGATGCTGATCTCGGACATCCTGGGATACCAGCGGCAGGGCTACCGCATCACGGTGCTGACGCCGTCCCGCACCCGTGCTTCCCGTCTGGCGGAGAACCTGAGGGAGTACCAGATCCGTGCGTACTGCCCGGACGAAGGCACGAAAGAAGCGCTGAAGGCCGGCGAGACGGAGGTCGTCTGCGGAAGCCTGCGGCAGGGATTCATCTATCCGGGGATCAAATACGTCCTGATCACGGAGTCCGACATGTTCGGAAAGGCCGTGACCCGGCGGAAGAAGAAAAAGAAATACGACGGTCAGAAGCTGATCTCGCTCACCGAGCTGAAGGACGGCGACTACGTCGTCCACGAGAGCCACGGCATCGGCGTATACCGCGGTCTGAAGCATATCGTGAGAGAGGGCGGCGGCAAGGACTATATCCAGATCGAGTATGCCGACGGCGGAAACCTGTACCTGCCCGCGACCAAGCTGGACCTGATCCAGAAATACGCGGACAGCGAGTCCGGAAAGCCGAAGCTCAACAAGCTGAACGGCACCGAATGGCAGAAAACGAAGACCAGGGTGACGAAAGCGGTCAATGATATCGCAAAGGAACTGATCGGGCTCTACGCGAGCCGTCTCAACGCCCCCGGCTACCGCTACAGTCCGGACACGGTCTGGCAGCGGGAATTCGAGGAGCTGTTTCCCTACGAGGAGACGGAAGACCAGCTGAGCGCGATCGAAGCCGTCAAATCGGACATGGAATCCAGCCGCATCATGGACCGCCTGATCTGCGGCGACGTCGGCTACGGCAAGACAGAGATCGCGCTGAGGGCGGCATTCAAAGCCGTGCAGGATTCCAAGCAGGTCGCTTTCCTTGTGCCGACGACGATCCTGGCCCAGCAGCATTACAATACCTTTATCGAGCGCCTCGGCAGGTTCCCGGTCAAGGTCGCGATGATGTCGCGTTTCCGTACGCCGGAGCAGAACCGCAAGACAGCCGCCGGCTTAAAGAACGGCAGCATCGATATCGTCATCGGAACGCACAGGCTGCTTTCGAAGGACGTGGAATTTAAGAATCCGGGCCTGCTTGTCATCGATGAGGAACAGCGCTTCGGCGTGGCGCATAAGGAAAAGATCAAACAGATGAAGACCAACCTGGACGTGCTGACCCTGACGGCAACGCCGATCCCGCGGACACTTCACATGTCCCTTGCCGGGATCCGGGACCTCTCGGTCCTGGAGGAGCCGCCGTTCGACAGGGTGCCGATCCAGACCTATGTCATGGAATACAACGACGAGTTTGCACGCGAAGCGATCAGCAGGGAGCTTGGAAGGAACGGGCAGGTCTTCTACGTCTATAACCGGGTCAGGGAGATCGCGGACAAGGCGGAGCATTTAAGGAGCCTGCTTCCGGACGCGCGCATCGAGTATGCCCACGGGCAGATGAACGAGCGCGAGCTGGAAGACATCATGATGGACTTTGTGAACGGCGAGATCGACGTGCTGGTCTCGACGACGATCGTGGAGACGGGCCTCGACATCCCCAACGCGAACACGCTCATCGTGGACGGTGCGGAAAGGATGGGGCTCAGCCAGCTCTACCAGCTCAGGGGACGAGTCGGAAGATCCAACAAGACCGCCTACGCATTCCTGATGTACAGAAAGAACAAGATCCTTTCGGAAGAAGCGGAAAAGCGGCTCAAGGCGATCAGAGAGTTCACGGAGTTCGGCGCGGGCATCAAGATCGCCATGCGGGATCTCGAGATCCGCGGCGCGGGCAATGTCCTCGGCGCGGAACAGCACGGACAGATGCAGGCGGTCGGCTACGACCTTTACTGCAAGCTCCTGAACAAGGCGGTCCGGCTGCTGCAGGGGGAGATCGAAGAAAAGCCGGAATTCGAGACTTCCGTCGAGTGCGACATCGACGCGTTCATCCCGGCGGAATATATCCCCGACGAGTACCAGAAGCTGGATATCTACAAGCGGATCGCGGAAGTTACGACAGACAGCGAGTACAGCGACATGCTGGATGAACTGACGGACCGCTACGGAGATATCCCGAAGGAAGTGCAGGCGCTTTTGGACATCGTCAGGCTCAAGTACCGGGCACACGAGGCGTACATCACAGACCTCGTCATCCGGAGCGCCGACGGTTCCATGACCATGCAGATCTTCCCGCGTGCCGAGATCAATGTGGATGCGATCCCGAAGATGATCGAAAAGGAACGGGGAAAGCTGAAACTCCTGCGCGGACAGAACCCGCGTTTCATCTATCAGGACCGGCAGGCGGCTTACCGCGGCCCCGGATCCCTGATGCAGAAAGCGGACGAGATCATCGGCGCCCTGATAAAGGAAAACTGACATTTCGTGCTTAATCGGGAACAATCTCCCACTTTTGCAGTTTTTTGAAGCGCATAAGGCTTATCTGCTTGACAAGGCAGTACAAAATCAGTATAAATGAATAAGAGCAATTATCTTGCAATATTGAGAACTATCAGGAGGGAATGACCCATGAACAAAGGTGAGCTTGTTACTGCAATCGCCAAAGAAACCGGCGTTACCAAGAAGGATATCGAGAAGGTCGTCAAGGCTCTTACCGGTGCTATCCAGGCTGAGCTGAAGGCTGGCGGAAAGGTACAGATTCCGGAGCTTGGTTCCTTTAAGGCTGCAGAGAGAGCTGCAAGAGAAGTACGCAACCCGAGAACCGGCAAGAAGATGAAGTCTCCGGCATGCAAGGTTGCAAAGTTCACTGCTGCTAAGGCTCTGAAGGATGCTATCAACGCATAAGACAATAATCTGAATGATTGTAAAAAGCAGGATCGTATGATCCTGCTTTTTTCAGTTTGCGCGCCATGGGCGCGCTCTAACGGGTGAAAGTCCCGAGTACGCGTAGGCAATGACGAAGTACATAGCTGAACAGCAAGGGTGTCCATCGCGAGGTGGAATCTGAAGGAAGCTGTAAGCAAACCCTTGGCCTGACGGACAGGAACCACATATGAGGCTGGGAAATACGGATAAGTCGGCTGAAAGCGATGAAGTCCAAAAGTTGCCGGAAGTACC
>Ga0129307_1001294_pt1 | contig 27882 bp, 27 predicted proteins | sample P1105metagenome_FD_94437 | JGI IMG/M metagenome (GOLD analysis project Ga0129307, IMG submission 94437) | Capybara group fecal microbial communities from Wisconsin, USA - P1105 metagenome | ecosystem: Host-associated > Mammals > Digestive system > Large intestine > Fecal | place: USA: Wisconsin...
AAGACATTTACGAACAATTCTTATTTTTTCTTCTACTGTAGCTTTCTGTTTATGAGGCATTAAAAAACTCCCCCTATGATGACAGTTTTATTTTTCACTGTCTCTCATAAGGGGAGCATATCAATATCAGCGGGAGTATTTTTATGAAAATCTTGCGGGGCCTGTCATGGGATAAGACATTCATTTGCTTCGCAGTGCCACATCAATATATTTATTAATTAAAATTAATATAGACGGGCTTCGCGGCCGTCCGCCACCTCATATCGGCTCAAATAGATTATGTGCTGATGTGTCATTTTGAGCTCAGCATGCTTCATGTCTATATCCCATGCCACCCATTTATATTTTATTTTCTGCCCCGTACATGTAGCTGAAGTAGACTTTTTTCATTTCTTTGCGGTTTTTGGCGGCAGGCCACAGCTCACCTACTGCGTTTTCCCTCATGGCAGAGGCAAGATGAGGATAGAGCTGCGGATTATCCTTGCTCATGGAAGCTATAAGCTCCTTTACGGTCTGGCGGATGGTATGACCGTCATAAGGACAAGGGGAGGCCACTGGCTGGAAGCCGTGGTACTCAATGGCGTCGATGATTTCCTGCTCCCTAAAATACACCAGAGGACGGATAACAGTAACATCCATCTTATCCAGATATGTTTTTGGTGTAAAGGTGTGAATCTGCCCGGAATAAAGCAAACTCATGAAAAAGGTTTCCACCGCATCATCGTGGTGATGGGCATAGGCCACTTTATTGCAGCCATGCTCCTTGGCAAAGCGATTCACGGCACCTCTGCGGAAGAAGGCACAGGAATAACATGGATCCTTGCCATTTTGGGCCTCAATGGTTCCCGCAATATCCACATCAATGGTTTCAAAGGGGATTTCCAGCTCCTTCATAAATCCTCTTATGCGTTCCACCCCTTCGCCGAAGTTCTCGGAAAACATGGGATTGATGGTAACGGCCTTTAAGGAAAAATCCTTTTTTAAGCGCATTTTCATCATGGCCATGGCGTAGGCCAAAAAGATGCTGTCCTTGCCGCCGGACACGCCGATCATTATATTATCCCCGTTTTCAATAAGCTCAAATTCAGTAATGGCCCGCATCAGCTTGCTGAAATACAGCTGGGGAAGATTGATTTTCAAGTTTACTCCACCTTTCTTCATGAGTAAGTCATAAAATACATAAAATAGTGTAACTTGAATTGCGTATTTATAGACATATGTATATTGTGAATGGAAAAATACAAAAATCTTCTTGCCAAACAGTATTATTGTATATAAAATAATATGTGATGTCTATATGCGTCAGCAGTGGACAATCATAATTTACGGAGGGGTTTTGCATTGATAAAGGTATTAGTAAACGGTGCTTACGGTCGTATGGGTCAGGCTGTTGTAAAGGCTGTTCTTGAGGATAAGGACCTGGACCTGGTGGGCGCTGTTGATATAGTAGGTGAAGGAGATGCGGGGGAGACTGTAGGACTTCCTAAATGCGGTGTTAGCTTTACCAGAGATTTACAGACTACTATAGATAGTGTAAAGCCACAGGTAATGGTGGACTTTACTATTCCCGATGTGGTATTTGGCAGTGCCCAGGTGGCTCTGAAGAATAAGGTGGCTCCAGTTATTGGTACCACCGGCCTTTCCGATGATCAGAAGCAGGAGCTGGCTAAATTGGCTGAGGCCAATGACACCCCAGTGTTTATTGCTCCTAATTTTGCCATTGGTGCCGTTTTGATGATGCAGATGGCCAAACAGGCAGCCAAATATATGCCGGAGGTGGAGATTATAGAGCTTCACCACGACAAGAAGCTGGATGCTCCATCCGGTACTGCACTTCAGACTGCAGCCCTTATTTCCGAGGTTCGCAAGGCCCATATTCAGGGTAATCCTAACGAGAAGGAAAAGGTGGCTGGTGCCCGCGGTGCTGATGTGGATGGTATGCACATTCATAGCGTACGCCTGCCAGGCTATGTGGCTCATCAGGAGGTTATTTTCGGCGGCCTGGGTCAGACACTGACTATTCGCCACGATTCACTGAACCGCGAGTCCTTTATGCCAGGTGTATGCCTTGCTGCCAAGAGTATTTTAGGTCACAAGGGCCTTATTATTGGTTTGGATAAGTTCATGGACTAAATGCTATATATTTAATTTGAAGGGGAGACAAAACATGAAGAAGTATAATGTTGCCATTCTTGGTGCTACCGGTGCTGTTGGTCAGGAGTTTCTGAATCTTATAGAGGAGCGCAAGTTCCCATTTGCAAATCTTAAATTGCTTGCTTCCAAGCGTTCTGCTGGCAAGAAAATCCAGTTCATGGGCAAGGAGTACACCGTGGAGGAAGCCACCGAGAACTCCTTTAATGATGTGGATATCGCTCTCTTTGCCGGTGGTTCCATCAGCAAGACCCTTGGTCCTGCTGCTGCAAAGGCTGGTGCTGTGGTTATTGATAATTCCAGTACCTTCCGTATGGACCCTGAGGTGCCTCTTATCGTCCCAGAGGTAAATCCTGAGGATATCTCCTGGCACAAGGGCATTATTGCCAACCCTAACTGCTCCACCATTATTATGGTAATGGCCTTAAAGCCTCTTTATGATGTTTCCAAGATTAAGCGCGTGGTTGTTTCCACCTATCAGGCAGTTTCCGGCGGTGGCAAGGAAGCTATGGCTGAGCTGGAGCAGCAGGTGAAGGATATTAATGATGGCAAGGAGGTTGTTGCCAACATTCTCCCTGGTGCAGCCCTTAAGAAGCATTATCAGATTGCCTTTAATCTGATTCCTCAGATTGATGTCTTCAAAGAAAATCTCTACACCAAGGAAGAGATGAAGATGATTGACGAGACCAAGAAGATCATGAACGATCAGGATATGCGCATTACTGCAACCACTATACGCGTTCCTGTATATCGCAGCCATGCTGAGTCCGTAAATGTTGAGTTTGAGGACGAGGTTTCCGTAGAGAAGGCCCGTGAGGTTCTTGCCAAGTTCCCTGGTGTTATTCTGAGAGATAACCCTGATGAGCAGGAGTATCCAATGCCTTTGGAGACCTCCGGCAAGGACGATGTGGAGGTTGGCCGTATCCGCAAGGATTATTCCATTGAGCATGGCCTTAACTTCTGGGTATGCGGTGACCAGATTCGCAAGGGTGCTGCCCTGAATGCTCTCCAGATTGCGGAATACATGATGGAGCATGACATGATTAAGAAATAAAAATGTATAATTGCGTGGCTGTTGCTTGTGGTGTATCATTATGAGCAGCAGCCATTTTGTTTTAAACGCGGAGGGAAACATTTTCGGCTTCACAAAACATTTTAAAAATGGCTGATACTCATTGGAGTGTGTGTATCGAATGAAGAGAGAACGATTGATTGTGGTTTTGGGTCCTACTGCCTCAGGCAAGACGGGACTTTCCATAGAGCTGGCAAAGCAATTTGATACGGAAATTATATCCGGGGATTCCCAGCTGGTATATAAAGGCTTTGATATTGGAGCTGCCAAGCCGGATATGGAGGAGCGGGATGGGGTTGTTCATCACATGATTGATATACTGCCCCCGGATGCTTCCTTTAATGTGGCTGATTTTATAGACAGAGTAAAGCCTATTATTACTGAACTTAATAACAGAGGAAAGCTGCCAATTTTGGCAGGAGGCACAGGTCTCTATATTAAATCCCTTTTGGAGGGGTATCAGTTCAATGATACTGCCGGGGATGATGAATACAGACTTAAGCTGGAAAAACTGGCAGCGGAAAAGGGAAAGCAGTACCTTCACGATATGCTGCGAGAGATAAATCCGGAGGCGGCTGAAAGAATCCATGTAAATAATTTCAGAAGGGTTATGCGGGCCCTGGAGGTTTATCATTTGGGAGGAGAGCAGATTTCCACCCAGAAGGAAAATGATCTGGTCTATGATGTATATGTGGCGGGCCTGATTTGGCACCGTTCAGAGCTTTATGATAGAATAAACAGGAGAGTCGATATGATGCTGCAGCAGGGGCTGGCAGATGAGGTCCGTCATTTGCTGAGCAGCGGTGTATCGCCTGAAAGTCAGTCCATGCGTGGTATTGGCTACAAGGAAATGGTTAATTATGTCCAGGGGACAGGCACCCTGGAGCAGGCAGTGGATGATATAAAAAAGGGAACCAGACACTTTGCCAAACGGCAGCTGACCTGGTATAGAAAAATGCCCTATGTGCATTGGTATCATCCCGCACTCTATAGGGAACGGGGACTTGTAGATAATGTTTCCTGGAATATAGCAAGATTCTTTAAAGTATAATGGGGGTTGTTTTATGACATCAAAGGTTATTAATTTACAGGACAGTATTTTAAATCAGGTTCGTAAGGAAAATATTCAGGTTTCCATTCATTTGGTGAACGGATTTCAGATAAAGGGCTTTGTTAAGGGCTTTGATAATTTTACTGTAATTATTGATTCCATGGGCAAGCAGCAGATGGTATATAAGCATGCCATTTCCACCATCACCATGGGCCGTCCTGTGGATAATATTACCGGTGAAAAGGAAAAGAAGGACTGAGCTTTATCGATATGACAGAAATGATAAGAGGCTTTCAGATTGTAAGTGCCTATGAAAATAAGGGCATAAATCTGCCTAAGAGGAAAACTGGCTCCAGTGCCGGTTATGATATAGAAGCAGCTGAGGATGTGACTCTGGTGCCTCACAAGGTGATGCTGGTACCAACTGGGCTTAAAGCCTATATGCAGAACGATGAGTATTTGGGTATTCATGTGCGTTCGGGAATTTCTATCAAAAACTGCATTTCATGTGTAAACAGTCAGGGGATTATTGACGCTGATTATTATAACAATCCTGATAATGAGGGGCATATTATGGTGCCTCTCATTAATCATGGTGAGAAGGATTTTTTCATTGGTAAGGGAACAAGGGTAGCCCAGGGCATTTTCTATAAGTATCTCACAGTGGATGGGGATGATGCCGGCGTAGGGGCTGAAAGAACCGGTGGCTTTGGATCAACGGGAAAGTAAGTGAGCAATATGGATTTAGGTATGGATTTATTTGCGGTGGCAGAGCAAAACGACAGCAAAAAATACGAGCCCTTGGCCCAGCGTATGCGGCCCCGGAATTTTGACGAGTTTATCGGTCAGGAGGAGGCTGTAGGCAAGGGGAAGTACCTTCGAAAAATGATAGAGAAGGATCAGCTTCCTTCCATGATTCTCTACGGTCCACCGGGGACGGGGAAGACCACTCTGGCCCAGATGGTGGCATCTCTTACCAACAGCAATTTTAAAAAGCTGAATGCTGTGTCCGCTGGTATTGGAGATATCAGAAAAATCGTGGATGAAGCGGCGGAGGCCCGTCGTTTTTATCAGAAGCGCACCATTGTGTTTATTGACGAGATTCATCGTTTTAACAAGAGCCAGCAGGATGTGCTTCTGCCCTATGTGGAGGATGGACGCCTTATTTTGATCGGTGCCACCACGGAAAATCCATTTTTTGAGGTTAATCACGCCCTTCTTAGCCGTGTGAGAATAGTTCGTCTTACCTCCCTTTCCGAAAAGGACCTTATTCGTATGTTGAAGCAGGCCATAGAGGATAAGGAACGGGGCCTTGGCTCCCGTAATCTTACCATTACCCAGGAGTCTGTGGAGGCTATTGCCCAGCTTTCGGGTGGGGACGGCCGTATGGCCCTGAATCTTTTGGAACAGGCGGCAGCCATGATTGAGGATGGCAGTGAGATTAATATTGAGCTTCTCCATACCATTTTGGGAGAAAGAATCCAGACCTACGATAAAAAGGGGGACAACCATTACGATACGGTGTCCGCCTTTATAAAGAGCATGCGGGGCAGTGACCCGGATGCGGCTATTCATTATTTGGCCAGAATGTTGGCAGCAGGTGAGGATCTTAATTTTATTGCCCGCAGGGTGGCTATTTGCGCCGCTGAGGATGTGGGCAATGCGGATCCCTTCGCCCTGGTGGTGGCCATGGCGGCTGTGCAGGCAGTACAGTTTGTGGGGATGCCGGAGGCCCGGATTCCTTTGGCGGAGGCTGTAACCTATGTGGCCTCTGCGCCTAAGAGCAATGCTGCTTATATGGCCATTGATGCGGCCTTGGCTGATGTGCGTCACCGTGACTGCGGGCCAGTGCCGGAACATCTTCGTGATGCCCATTATAAGGGGGCGGCAAAGTTAGGACATGGCATTAACTACAAGTATGCCCATGATTTCCCTTATCATTTCGTAAAGCAGCAGTATCTACCAAATGCTCTTAAGGGGACTACATATTATCATCCTACTGCTAACGGCAGGGAAGGAAGAATCAGCGAGTATCTGAAGGCCTGCTGGCCGGAGCGGTATAAATAAATAGATTGGATTGAGATTTTTGAAACGACTAATTGTTAATGCTGACGATTTTGGTCGGCATGAGCTTATAAATAAAGCGGTGGAGCAGGCTGTGGAAAAGGGCATTTTACGTTCTGCCACCTTGATGCCAGGAGCTAAAGCCTTTGATTCAGCGGTGAAAATTGGTAAAAGCCACCCTCAGCTTGGAGTGGGAATACATTTTACACTAGTAAATGGATACCCTGTATTGCCACCATCTGAGATACCTTCTCTTGTAACAGAGGAGGGGGTCTTTGTGGATGACCACACTGCTTTTGTAAAGAAGCTGGTTTCTGGTCATGTCAATATGCAGGAGGTTCGGGCGGAGCTTAGTGCCCAGCTGAGAAGGATGCAAAATACAGGCCTTTTTCTGACTCATGCAGATAGTCACCAGCACATGCACACACTGCCGGGGGTTATTAATGTGGTGCTGGATTTGGTCAAGGAAGCTGGCATTAAAGCTGTTCGTATTCCCAAGGCACCTCTTTTTAGTGGCGAATTTGGAGGCATTGGGCAGCTTATTGGCCGTCTTGGGCTGGGAACCTTGGCCATGATGGCGGGGAGCAAGGCAAAAAGCAGAAATATTGCTTCTCCTGAATATTTTGCAGGTATAGTGGCGGGGGAAGCAGTATCTGAGGATAATCTTTTAGGTGTGATTAAGGATTTAAAGTCTGGTACCACTGAGGTTATGATGCATCCTGGCACTGATAATAAGCAGCTTATTCCTGATACTGGCTGGGATCATGATTTTGAAGCAGAATATAACGCCATGATTTCACCTGTAATTATTAAGCTGATTGAAGAAAATAAAGTGGAGATTACCAATTTCCGTTCATTGTATACAGAGAATTAAGGAGATATAGGAACCTATGGATAAAATAACAATCATAGTACCCTGCTATAATGAGCAGGAGGGCGTTGAGCAATTTTATACAGTGGTATCCCAAGTCCTGAAGGATGTAAAGGACTGTGAGTTTCACTATCTCTTTGTAAATGACGGCAGTACCGATGATACCTTGTTGAAAATTCGGGAGCTGGCGGATGCCCATGAGGATGTATCCTATATCGGCCTTTCCAGAAATTTCGGGAAGGAGCCTGCCATGATGGCGGGGCTTGATTATGCAGATGGGGATGCGGTTATTATTATGGATGCGGATTTACAGCATCCACCACAGCTCATTCAGGAAATGATTGATTGGTGGCACAAGGGCTATGATGATGTATGCGCCAAGCGGACTGGCCGTGAGGATGAAGCATGGTTAAAACGGACAGCGGCCAATCTTTTTTACTTGGGAATGGACTCTGTTTCCAAGATTAAGCTGCAACGGGATGTGGGGGATTTTCGACTCCTTGATAAGCGTTGCGTGGCGGCTCTTAGGCTTATGCGGGAAAATCAGCGGTTTACCAAGGGTATGTACACCTGGGTGGGCTACAAAAAGAAAGAGATTCCTTTTGAGGTGCAGCCCCGGGCTTTTGGCAAAACCACTTGGAATTATTTGTCCCTGTGCAATTTAGCCATTGAAGGAATTACCTCCTTTACCACGGCACCTCTCAGAATGACCACAATGCTGGGCATGGGCGTGTCTGCTCTGGCACTGGTGTATATGTGCTTTGTACTTTTTAACGCTCTGTGCTATGGTGACCCGGTGGCGGGGTATCCTACATTGATTACAGTTATGCTGTTTTTGGGGGGCGTGCAGCTTCTGTCCTTGGGAATTATTGGTGAATATCTGGGTAGAGTATTTACTGAGAGCAAGCATCGTCCGGCCTATCTGGTGGATGAATATAACGGTATTAAGGTTATGTATGATAATCCGGTAAAAAAGCCGGAGATAACTAAGAGATAAGGAGTGTAAGGTTTTGTCTCAAACTGAAAAAAATATTTGGCAGACAGGCTTAATCCTGGCAGGGCTGTTCCTGCTGATGCTGATGCTTAATATATTGATGCCTCTCCATCGTGATGATTATGATTATTCAATGATTTATACCACGGCTGAACATATCGTAAATTTTAATGATGTGCTCCGCTCCTGCTATGTGCATTATATGCTGCACGGGGGCCGTATGTTTACTGTATTTTGTCTTGATTTGTTCCTGTGGCTGGGGAAAATCTGGTTTGATATTGCCAATGCCTTGATGTTTGTGGCTTTGGTGGTGCTGATATATTTCCATGCCCGCCGTGAAATCAAGCTCTTCGGGGAGCCGATTATGGTAGCCATTGCCAGCCTTTTGGCGTGGTTGTCCTTCCCACATTTCGGCGAGGTGGCAATCTGGAAAAGTGGTTCCACAGTGTATTTGTGGTCTGCAGTACCTGTGGCCCTGTTCTTGCTTCCGTATAATCTCTCATTAAAAAAGGGAGAGTCTGTACTTAAAGGATGGATGTTAGTTCCTATGCTTTTGCTGGGAGTGATTGCCGGTTGGTCAGTGGAAAATCTGGCGGTTACTGTGGTGGGCGTCACTGCTCTTATAAGCTGGTGCTTCTACAAAAAGCATAATCTCCTTTGTTGGATGCCTGCGGGCTGCTTTGGTGCCTTGATTGGACTGATCGGCTTGGTGGGAGCTCCAGGAAATTTCGTTCGTTATGATGATCAGGGGAAGGGGAAGGGAATTCTCACCCATATAGGCAATCAGTTTGCCGGCAATGGTGAAATGGTGCTCTACATTTTGCCTATTATATTGGCTCTCCTTATTGCCTGGAGAATTTTTAAAATAGTGTTGGCGGAAAAGAAGGGGGTTACCCTGAAAGCCGTTGACAGCAAGGTAACTGTGGGCCAGTGGATTCTTCTGGGACTCATTGTGCTTTTGGTTATTTCTTATTTCAATGGCAGCTTTGTGGCTTGGGCCATAAGGGATGTGCTCTATTCTCTGGTAATGGTTCCTGCGGGACTTACAGATCCGGGGGTAGTGGATAAGGTGAATAACATCTTCCGTGGTTTTGAGGAAATGGCCATTTACTGGTTTATCATTTTCTTTATTTATGCCATTGCCAAGAAGAAACTGGGGCTTTCCAAGGAGAATATCAAGCTCCTTGCTGAAAATGTTAAGGCAAAAGAAATCTGGGATGCCTATGAATCTGTAAGGTATGCAGGAGTAATGCTGGTACTGGCATTGTTAAATAATATGGTAATGATGGCGGCACCAACCTTCCCGGCAAGAGCAACCTTCAGCTCCGTGGTTATGATTATTATTGCGGCCATTGCGGTATTCAGGGAGCCTGTTATTCGTCAGTATTATGAAAAATATACTGTAACGCTCCTGTACGCCGGTGCCTTTTGTATAGGCCTGTTCACAATTTCTGCGGCAACCATGGTGATGTACACCATGCAGCAGGAGCATGAGGCCCGTATTGCCATTGTGGAAGAAACTGCTGCCAAGGGTGAGGCTATTGCTTACATGGAGCCTATCAAGATGACAAACAGGGCACTGCGTCATGTGTTCTTTGTGGATTTTGATAACGGTGTAACCAAGACCGGTTTGTGTAAATTCTATGGCATTGAAGATATTAAGGTCTTAAAGGACGAAAAGAAATAAGGCCGCTTTCATAATTTAGGCATTAACGGTATTTTAAAAGGACAGTTGATTCATCATCATTGATGAATCGGCTGTCCTTTTTAGCATTGAGAATATGTTTTTTACGTTATTCTTTTGCCTGCAGAAGAATTGGAGTAAGAACCTCATCCTTTGGGGTTACATACAGGGTGTTTTGGTTGGTAAAAATTACAAAGCCAGGCTTTGCCCCGGCAGGCTTCTTTACAAAGCGGCAACGGGTGTAGTCCACCGGCACCTTTGAAGAATTGGCCGCCTGGGAAAAATGAACTGCCAGATAGGAGGCCAGCAGCAGTGTATCCTCAGATGGCTCCTCCCCGTCACAGCGGATAATTACATGGGAGCCTGGAATCTCCTGAGTGTGGAGCCAAATGTCTCCTGGATTGCTTACCTTGAAGGTAAGACGGTCATTCTGGTAATTGTTCTTGCCCACCAGAATAGTGGTTCCGTCAGGAGCGGTAAACTTAAATGGTTGGGACTGTTTCACAGAGGCGTGCTTTTTCAGATTTTCCCGCAAAATATTATTTGTAATAAGCTCTGTCTTAATATCATTTATCTCCGCAAGGGAAGTGGAGGCCTCAAGGGAGGTTTCAATTGAAGCCAGATACTTGATGTCATCAAGACATTTTTCCAGCTGCTTTTCCAAAAGCTCCTTGCCTCGCTTCAGCTTATCGTATTTTTTGTAATAGGCCTGAACATTTTCACTGACGGAAAGACGCTGATCCATGGCGATGGAGATGTTTTCTCCGGATTCGCTGTATATGTTCGTAACCGTAACTGTGGCATCCTCCCGGTCCTTTAGCTGATACTGATATGTCATAAGATTATCTGCCTTTATGCGGTATTCCTCAGCATTGTCTGCAGCGGCAATATCGTCCTTCAGCTTATCCACCTTGTGCTGGGCACGGCTCAGCTCATTTTTTATGAGTTTTTTGAAGCGGTCCCGATCTGGTAGCTGGAAGCTGCCGGCAATACTGGAGGCCTTGGCCAGCATTTCACTTATGGTTGGAAATTTTACAACTGTGTCGTTAATGTAGTAGTGCAGCGGGAAGGAGGCAGTGGCCAACAGCTTCTGATTGGCGTCCACCACAAGACAGGCTTCACCGCAAGGCTCCTTGAAGGCAACACTAATTTCCGCCAAAGCACTTTTTAGGGAAGAAAAATCACTATCATCCAGCTCGCTTACCAATTGGTTGTGGGGAAGTCCTGCCAAATAGGCGGCTTCCTTTGCTGTAACAGGGCCAAAGCCAAGGCAGGTGTCGAGAATAGCCTTGCTGAGCTTCAGTTCCCCCTTGAATTTAATGGATGCAACCACATCATCCATAGAACACTCTAAAATATCCATTTTATTCTGTATTGGTGGCAGAATATATGGGTCTCCCGGCAAAACCGTTCTGATGCGGCTGGAGTTGGCTCCAACTCTGCGCAGTACATCAATGATGTTCTCATCCTGCACCAGAATAATGTTGCTGTACTTGCCCATAAGCTCAACCACCAGGGATTTTGTAACAATTTGTCCCCCGGCAGCCAGCACATCCATATCCAATATAATAATGCGGTCAAGGCTATGCTGATATACCCGTGCAATGCGGGCGGTTTCTATATGCTTGCGAAGAACCATGCAGAACATAGGTGGCTCCGGCGGATTGTCCGGTGCCTTTTCAATTATATGAACCGCAGGGTTCTGGGGATTTATCGAAATATGAACCAAATAATTTTTCCCTGGTTGTCTTACGGAAAGAATGACAGACTGCTTATTTGGCTGATTTATTTTATCTATACGGCCCCCGGTTATGGCCCGATCCAGCTCAATGGCCAGGGGGTGCATAGAAATACCATCTAAACTCATAAGAGAATACCTCCATAGAAAACTAAATAAAGGATATCATCTCAGCCTATTCCGGTCAAATCAGGCATTGGTATGGGAAGTGTAGAGATATTATATAAAAATATATATATAATTTTATAAAAAGTTTTTATATAAAAATTGTAGACATATAAAACTATTTAGCGTAAACCTATTAATTAGTACTGAAAACAAGTCAAATATACCCAACATATACCCAAAAAGAGGGTAAACAATAAAAAATCCTGCGTAATTTACTAAAATTTTATTGAAAAATTTATATACTCAATGCTATAATGAGAATGTAATAAAAGAGATCGTTGTACAGGGTTAGGAAGATACCCATAAAGGGAAAACTAAAATTTTATATTATAACGCCATTGTTCAAATTTTTCTTCTTTAGAAGAAAAATCTTCCAATTAGCGTTTCAACGAGCTGGGAGATATGCTCGCCAGCTGTTGTAGTTTGTTCCCTCTCACCTAGAGAGGTGGGGGACATCTTAAAGCTCGTTATAAATGATGTGTTATTTTATTAGGGGGAAAATGACATGGTAAAAATCAAGTTGGGCTACGCGCCTACCAGACGCAGTATCTTCAGTGCTCCAGATGCAGTTAAGTATCGTGGATTAACCCGTCAGCGCCTTGAGGAGTTGGGCGTTGAATTCGTTGATATTGATGATATTAACGAGGAGGGGCTTCTCTACGATGAGAACGATCGCTTAAAGATTGTAGAGAAATTTAAGAAAGAAAAGATCGACGGATTATTTTTACCTCATTGCAATTTTGGTACTGAGTATTTGTGTGCCCGTCTTGCCAAGGACATGGGGGTACCGGTTCTTCTTTGGGGACCTCTTGATGAGCGTCCTGAGCCAAACGGCGTAAGACTTCGTGATACCCAGTGCGGTTTGTTTGCAACAGGCAAGGTGCTCCGTCGTTTTCAGGTGCCATTTACTTATATGACCAACTGCCGCCTCAGTGATCCTGTTTTTGAGCGGGGCATCAGAGATTTCCTGGCAGTATGTAATATAGTAAAGACCTTTAGACATATCCGTATTCTCCAGATTGCACCGCGTCCATATGATTTCTGGACTACAATGTGCAATGAGGGCGAGCTTTTGGAGAAGTTCAATATTCAGCTTTCTCCAATCCCAATGCCTGAACTGATGGATGCAGTAAAGGCAGCCAAGGAAGAGGGCACAGAGGTCCAGAAGGTGGTAGCTTACTGCCGCGAGAAGATGGAAATCAAGGTTAAGGACGACGAGCTTGAGAATGTGGCAGCTCTCAAGGTTGGCATGTCCAACCTTATAAAGAAATACGGCTGTAATGCAGCAGCAATTCAGTGCTGGAATGCTCTCCAGTCTGAGCTGGGCATTATGCCATGTGCAGCCAATGCACTGTTAAATGATGAAGGTATTCCTGTAGTTTGCGAAACTGATATCCATGGTGCTATTACCGCACTTCTGGTGGAGGCAGCTGGTATGGGCGAGACCCGTTCCTTCTTTGCTGACTGGACTATTCGTCATCCTGATATTGAAAATGGCGAGCTTTTACAGCATTGTGGTCCTTGGCCAATTTCCATTGCCAAGGAAAAGGCTCAGCTTACATATCCATTAGCCTTTGACCATCCAGGTTCCCTGACTGCTGAGGCACGTCACGGTGATGTTACCCTTTGCCGCTTCGACGGTGACAACGGCGAATACTCCATGCTTCTTGGTAATGCCAAGGGTGTTGAGGGGCCACGCTGCATGGGTACTTATCTTTGGATTGAGGTTGAAAACATTAAACGCTTGGAGGCTAAAGTGGTTGAAGGACCATATATCCACCATTGCGTAGGTATTCACAAGAATGTTGTGCCTGTACTTTACGAGGCATGTAAATATATTGGGGTAAAGCCGGATCTTTACGACCCAATAGAGGAAGAGGTTAAAGCGTATTTGAGAGGTGAGTAAGCTATGAATCTTGAAGCAAAGGCTTTGGATATCCGCAAGGATATTATCGAGCTGATTTATAGCGCAGGATGCGGCCATATTGGTGGCGACCTTAGTGTTACCGACATTTTGGTAGACCTGTACTATAAGCAGATGAATGTTGATCCAAACAAAATGGACGATCCAAACAGGGACCGTTTTGTACTGAGCAAAGGACATTCTGTGGAGGCCCTTTACTGTGTTCTGGCTGACAGGGGATTCTTTGACAAGAAGGAGCTTTTTGATACTTATTCCAAGCATTTGTCAAAGTACATCGGTCATCCAAATAACAAGATTAACGGTGTGGAAATGAATACCGGTTCCCTGGGACATGGTTTGTCCGTGGCTGTGGGGATGGCTATGGCCGGCAAGATGGATAAGCGTGATTATCGCGTTTATGCGGTTATGGGCGATGGCGAGATGGCAGAGGGCTCTAACTGGGAGGCAATTACTGCCGGTGCTCACTATGGACTTGATAATCTTACTGCCTTTGTTGACCGCAACAGACTTCAGATCTCTGGCACTACAGAGGAAGTTATGACCGCAGATGATCAGGAGGAGCGTTGGGCCGCTTTTGGCTGGAATGTGATTTCCATTCCTGGCAACAATATGGAAGCTATTGATAATGCAGTGGAAGAGGCAAAAAAGACTAAGGGTAAGCCAACTGTGATTATTGCAAATACCACAAAGGGCTGTGGCGTTTCCTTCATTGAAAACAAGGCAGCATGGCATCACAAGGTTCCTACTGAGGCTGAATATCAGCAGGCCCTTAAGGAGCTTGATGAAAGGAGGGCCCAGTTATGAACAAGATAGCTAATAAGCAGGTTATTAATGATGTTCTTTTGGAAGAATCTGCAAAGGATAAGGATATTATTGTTCTGTGCAGTGACTCCAGAGGCTCTGCAGGAATGAAATCCTATGCTGAGCAGCGTCCGGAGCAATTCGTGGAAGTAGGTATTGCCGAGCAGAATCTGGTGGGCATCTCAGCTGGCTTGGCGGCATGTGGTAAGAAGCCTTTTGCGGTATCTCCTGCCAGCTTCCTTTCCACAAGAAGTATGGAACAGGCCAAGGTGGATGTGGCTTATTCCAATACCAATGTTAAGCTGATTGGCATCAGTGGCGGCGTAAGCTACGGAGCGTTGGGAATGACCCATCATTCCGCAACTGATATTGCAACTATGGGCTCCATGCCTAATATGCGCGTATATCTTCCAAGTGACCGCTTCCAGACTGAGGCTTTGATAAAAAGTGTATTAAAGGATGAAAAGCCAGCATATATCCGCATTGGCCGTAATGCCGTTGAGGATGTATACGAGGACGGCAATGTTCCTTTTGAACTTGATAAGGCTACTCTGGTGAAGGATGGTACTGATGTTACCATTATCGCCTGCGGTGAACTGGTGGGGGATGCCAAGGCAGCAGCTGAGGAGCTCAGTGGTAAGGGCATTTCCGCAAGAGTTCTTGATATGTATTGCGTAAAGCCAATAGACAAGGATGCAATTATCAAGGCGGCCAAGGAAACCAAGCTGATTGTTACTGTTGAGGAGCACACCATGTATGGTGGTATGGGCTCCATGGTGGCACAGATTACTGCAGCCAATGCTCCTGTTAAGGTGGTAAATCTCACCTTGCCGGATGCTCCTGTAGTAACTGGTAAATCAAGAGAAATATTTAAGTATTATGGCCTTGATGCAGAAGGTATTGTTAAAACAGTAACGGAGCAGCTGTGATATGGCCAAATACATTTTAGGAATAGATCAGAGTACCCAGGGCACCAAGGTTCTGCTCTTTGATGAAAATGGCAAGGCTGTATGCCGTGTGGACAAGGGCCATCGTCAGATAGTAGATGAACGGGGCTGGGTAGAGCATGATCCTGAAGAAATATGGAAAAATCTTTTGGAGGTTACCAAAGAGCTGTTGACCGAAACCAAGGTGGACAGCAAGGATATCGCTGCTGTTGGTATCAGTAATCAGCGGGAAACCTCCGTGGCCTGGAACAGGGAAAGCGGAAAGCCCGTGTACAACGCCATTGTGTGGCAATGTGCCAGAGGTGCTGCTATCTGCCAGCGACTGGATAAGGATGGCTTTGGTGAAAAGGTTAAGGCCCATACGGGCCTTGCCTTATCCCCATATTTCTCGGCTGCCAAGCTGGCCTGGATTATAGAAAATGTAGGCGAGGCAAAATCCTTAATGGATGAGGAAAAATTGGCAGTGGGAACCATGGACAGCTGGCTGGTGTACAAGCTGACTGGTGGTAAGATGCACAAAACAGATTTTTCCAATGCTTCCCGTACGGAGCTGTTCAACATTAACAGTTTAAAATGGGATGAGGAAATATGTAATGCCTTCGGTATAAAAGCTACATCCCTGCCTGAAGTTTGTGATTCCAATGCTCTTTATGGAGTTACGGATTTTGAAGGACTGTTTGAGCAGCCAGTGCCTATTCACGGGGTGTTTGGTGATTCCCATGCGGCCCTTTATGGTCAAGGATGCCATTTGCCAGGCATGATTAAGGCCACCTATGGTACTGGTTCCTCTGTAATGATGAATATTGGTGAAAAGCCAATAAGCAGTCAAAAGGGACTGGTTACTTCCCTGGCCTGGAGCCTTGATGGCAAGCCGGAGTATGTGCTTGAAGGTAATATCAATTATACTGGAGCCTCCATTACATGGCTCAAGGATAATGTTGAGCTTATAGAAAGTGCGGCGGAAACAGCGGCTTTGGCCAAGAAGGCAAATCCAGTGGATAAAACATATTTCGTTCCGGCTTTTTCCGGTCTGGGAGCCCCTTATTGGGACAGCGAGGCCACGGGCCTGTTTACGGGCATTACCCGTGTAACAGGGAAAGCAGAGCTGGTAAGGGCTGTGGTGGATTCCATAGCTTATCAGATTTCCGATATAGCCACCCTTATGGAGGAAGAATCGGGTAAGACATTGAAGGGACTTCGCGTGGATGGAGGTCCTACCCGAAATGATTATCTGATGCAATTCCAGGCTGATATCCTTGATAGGCCGGTGGAGGTTCCAGATTCTGAGGAGCTTTCTGCCATGGGAGCAGCCTATGCGGCGGGAATATCTGTAGGAATTTATGAAAATAAGAAGGTTTTTGACGGAATATCTCGAATTAGTTATGTGTCGGGTATGAGTCAGGATCGTAGAGACCAACTGAAATCGGGTTGGGAGAGTTCAATAAGGAGAACATTGGCTCGTACATAACATTATTGGATTTAGCAGGGAGCCTAAACCTGATAAATCATAAACGTTTTCCAATTATATCTTAAAGGAGGAAAAAAACAAGATGGGTAAGTTCAAGAAAGTTTTGGCATTAGTAGCATCTCTCTGCATGATGATGATGCTGATTGCCGGCTGCGGTGCAGACAAGAAAGCTGCTGATGGAGGGGATAAGGCTGCTCTTAAGGGAGGCGGCTCCAATATTATTTATATCATCACTCCATCTCATTCTAATCCATTCTTCAAGACTGAGGCTGATGCAGCAGCTGCTAAGGCAAAGGCTCTTGGTTATGAAGTAAAGATGGTATCTCATGATGACGATGCAACTAAGCAGTCTGAGCTGTTCGAGAATGCAATTTCCGATAAGGCTGCAGCAATCATCTGCGACAACGCAGGTGCTGATGCAACTGTAGCTGCTGTAAAGAAGGCTCGTGAGGCTGGTATCCCTACTTTCCTGATTGACCGCGAGATCAATGCTAGCGGTGTTGCAATCTCCCAGATTGTAGCAAACAACTATCAGGGTGCAAAGGCTATTGCTGAAGCATTCGTTGAGAAGATGGGTGAGAAGGGCGAATATGCTGAGTTACTCGGTAAGGAGTCCGATACTAACGCAGGCGTTCGTTCCAAGGCATTCCATGAAGTTATTGACCAGTATAAAGACATGAAGATGGTTGCTCAGCAGACTGCAAACTGGGAGCAGACTGAAGGTTTCCAGAAGACTGAGACCATTCTCCAGTCCAACCCTAACATTAAGGGTATCATCTGCGGTAACGACACCATGGCTGTTGGTGCTGTAGCTGCTGTTAAGAACGCAGGTCTCCAGGGCAAGATCGCTATCATCGGCGTTGACGGTTCTGACGAGGCTGCTGCTGCAATCAAGGCTGGCGATATGACCGGTACTGCACTGCAGCAGGCTGCAAAGATTGCTGAAATGGCAGTTGAGCAGGCTGATAAGTATCTGAAGACTGGTTCCACTGGTCTCGACGAGAAGCAGCTTGTAGACTGCATTGCTATCACTGCAAAGAATGTTGACAAGCTCAAGGCTTTCGTATACAAAGAGTAATTCTTAAGGTATAAAGAGCAAAGGTGAGGGTGGACAATAGGCGGTTCACCCTCTTTCCTTAGAAAATTGGAAAACGAGGAGTACACAATTATGAAGAAGAGAATTAGTTTAATTTTAATGATCTGTCTGGTAATGGTATTTTCTCTTACTGGCTGCGTAAAGGTTGTGCAGATCGGTCATGAGGATGAAGTTACCGGCAACAAGGCATTTAACGCTGCTGAGTCTGTTGAGGCTATTTGGGAGTCCCAGGCTGTTCCAGAGTTGAAGGAAAAGGCAGTAGAGCTGCCAAAGCTTCTTACTGAGGCAAATGGCACTTTGAAGTCCGTAGCAAGTAAGTACGGCAAATATTCCATGGGTGATTCCGGTGAGCTGAGCTTTGTTGTAAAGGGCAAGGGTCAGGTTACTGAAGTAAACACCGAAAAGAAAGCTGGTTATATGACTGTTCAGTTGGATGGATACAACGGTCCTATGGTGGTTAAAATCCAGATCGGCAGTGTATTCAAGGGCGCAGCTATCCGTGACAGCCTCAGCTTTATTAAATATGAAGATTACACCAATCAGGTAGATTGGGCTAAGATATCCCAGAGCATCCATGATGTTGTGGCAAAGGATGTAATTGCCCCTGCAAAGGTTACTGAGCTTAAGGGCAAGACCATCGAATTCACTGGTGCATTCACTGTTGATAAGCCAGATGAAATTCTCGTTACCCCAGCAGAATTAATTGTTAAGTAAAGGAGGCAACTGCAAATGGCAGTCAATATAACAAATGGGCCTGATGTTTGCCTTCACGCTGAAAAAATCAGCAAGATTTATCCTGGTACCAAAGCCTTGGATGAGGTTTCCTTCAATGTGTACAAGGGCAAGGTAAATGTACTTATTGGCGAGAATGGTGCTGGTAAATCCACCCTTATGAAAATCATAGCCGGAATTGAGCAAGAGTCTGAAGGCGAGCTGTTCATGGGTGAGGAGAAGGTTCATTTTGATGATGTAACTGAGGCCAGAGAGCATGGTATCGGCATTATTCATCAGGAGCTGAATCTGTTCCCTAACCTTGCGGTATATCAGAATATTTTCATGGCCAAGGAGCGCAAAAAGGGCACTGTTGGTCTGGATAATGAATATCACATTAAGGAAACAAAACGGATAATGGAAAAGCTCCAGCATCCGCTTGATCCTCATACTATCGTAGGTGACCTGCGTGTAGGGCAGCAGCAGATGATCGAGATTGCCCGTAATCTGATTCAGGATGATCTGAAGATTTTGATTATGGATGAGCCTACTTCCTCTCTTAGTGAGCAGGAGGTACAGGTACTTTTCAAGATTATGCGTGAGCTGACAGCCGAAGGTATTTCCATCGTTTATATCTCCCATCGTCTGGAAGAAATCATGCAGATCGGTGACTATGTAACCGTTCTCCGTGATGGTAAGCTGGTAGACAGCGCAGCCGTTGAGGATATTGATATTTCCTGGATCGTACAGAAGATGGTTGGTAAAGGCAAGAGCTACCCTAAGCGTGCTGGCAATATTGATTGGTCCGCCAGAGAAACAGTTCTGGAGGTTAAGGATTTGTCACTGCCTAAGAAGGGCGGTGGCTGGCTCCTTGATAAGGTCAGCTTCCAGCTTAAGAAGGGCGAAATCCTTGGTATTTACGGACTTATGGGTGCCGGCCGTACTGAGATATTTGAGTGTATTATGGGCCTTCGTCCAGAGCACACCGGTGAGGTTATCCTTAACGGTGAAACCTTGAATATCAAGAGCATCACCGAGCAGATTGACCGCGGCTTTGCTCTTATCCCAGAGGACAGACAACGTGAAGGTCTGGTTCAGACCATGGATATTGGTAAGAATCTGTCCCTGTCCAGTTTGAAAAATTATGCCAAGGGCATTTTCCTCAAGAGCAATGAGGAAGAATCCAATATTGACAAGATAATCGATGAAATCCACATTAAGGTTGCTGATAAGCGCCTGCCAATCCTTTCCCTGTCTGGTGGTAACCAGCAGAAGGTAGTTATTGGTAAGGGCATCATGACTAATCCAAAGATTCTTCTTCTGGATGAGCCATCCCGTGGTATCGATATCGGTGCCAAGACCGATGTATTTGAAATAATGAATCATTTCGCTGATGCAGGTCTTTCACTGCTGGTTGTTTCCTCTGAGCTGGAGGAGATCAAATCCATTGCAGACCGCATCATTGTTCTCTCCAACGGTATCAAGACTGCAGAGCTTGCAGGAGATGAAATCACTGAGGACAGACTGGTTATGGCTTCCTATGAGGGGCATAACTCTGGGAAGAAGAATTAAAGAAGGGTGGATAACTTAAAATGTTTAAAGATAAAACATCATTGATGATGACCCTCCTGAAGGGCCGTACCTTGATTGTATTGGTGCTCCTGCTGATTTTCTTCAGCGTTGCAAATGATAATTTCCTGTCTACTAATACCTTGCTGCTGCTTGCAAAGCACGTAGCGCTTTATGGTATTCTGGCTATCGGCATGACCTATGTAATTATTACAGGCGGTATCGATTTGTCGGTGGGTGCCGTGGTCGGTCTGGCCGGCATGATTGCCGGCGGTATGATTCAGAATGGTGTAACTCTCCAGTTCGCCGGAGTAACCCTTTACTTCAGCGTTCCTATGGTAGTTATTCTCACCATCATCGTTGGTGCCTTTATTGGTTGGCTCAACGGTATCATCATTACCAAGTTTGGCGTAGCTCCATTTATCGCAACTCTGGGTACCATGTACATGGCCCGTGGTTGGGCAATGCTTCATTCTAACGGTGCAACTTATTCCAGCTTGGCTGGTAATGAGGCTCTTGGAAATACCGGCTTTAACTTTTTTGGTAGCCGTATTGCTGAGATTCCAGTTGGTGCATTGATTCTGGTAGTAATTGCTATTATTGCTCATATTCTTCTGAAAAAGACCGTATTCGGCTGGCACATCTTCGCCATCGGCGGTAACGAGAAGGCTGCAAAGCTTTCTGGTGTAAAGGTTGATAAGGTTAAAATTCTGGTATACATTTTCTCCGCAGTATGCGCCGCTATCGTAGGTCTTATTACTGCATCCCAGCTGGAGGCAGCACATCCTGCCACTGGTGAGACTTGGGAAATGAACGCCATCGCTGCGGCTGTACTTGGTGGTACTTCCATGGCCGGTGGTATTGGTACTATTGGCGGAACCATCGTCGGTGCTTTCGTTATCGGTGTTATTTCCGATGGTATGGTTATGTGCGGTGTATCCGAGTTCTGGCAGATGATTATCAAGGGCCTTGTTATTATTTTGGCCGTAATCATTGACCAGTTCCAGCGCAACATGGAGGCTAAGATGGCTCTCCAGGCCCGCAACGAGTCCAAGGACTAATTTGACAGCAGAAAGCTACGAGGCGATTATTATGAAAAAGACTGGTATTTTAAATGCTGACCTTTCCTATCTTGTTGCAGGCTTAGGTCATAAGGATTTGGTTATGATTGGTGATGCCGGAATGCCTATTCCAGAGGGCGTTACCATTGTAGATATGGCACTGGTTCCTGGAATTCCAACCTTTAAGCAGACTCTTGATGCTCTGCTTACTGAGATGGAAGTAGAATACTATTTTTTGGCTGATGAAATGGATGACAAAAATCCTGCGCTTAAGGCCTATGTGGGAGAGAAGCTCCCTGGTATTGAGCATGAATCCATGCCTCATGATGCTTTAAAGGAATTTTCCGCACAGGTGAAATTCGCTATCCGCACTGGTGAGTTTAGTCCTTATGCCAATGTTATTTTGAGGGCTGGTGTAGTATTTTAAAGGGGACTGCTATGAAGGTAAACATAAAGAAAATCAGTGAATTATCTGGTTTTTCTGTAGCAACGGTTTCCAATGCCCTTAGTAACAAGCGGGGAGTAAATAAGGATACAGCTGAAAAAATCATCAAAATAGCCCGGGAAAACGGGTATATCAAGGATGAAAAAATTAAGCGAATCAAGATGGTTACTTACCGCGATAGTGGAGAGGTCTTTACTGAATCACCATTTTTTTCCACCCTGCTGGACAGCATTGAGGCTGAAAGCAGGCGTTCGGGCTACGATGTTTCTATTGTCAATCTTTACCGGCATCATAGCGATTATGAGGACAATGTTCGTGAGTTATTAAATGATACCGCATCGGCAGTATTGCTGTTGGGCACTGAAATGAATGAGGAGGATGCCCATATATTTCAGGATGCCAGCATACCGCTGGTGATGGTTGATAATTATTTTGAATCGCTGAAATTTGATACTGTTCTCATGGATAATGAGGATTCTGTAGCAAAAGCAGTAAAGTATCTTTTGGAAAATGGCCACACCAAAATTGGCTATCTCCAGGGGGATACCCGGATCAGAAACTTTGTTGCCAGAGGGCGAAGCTTTAATCGGACATTGTGGGAAAATGGTTTTACTTTGGACAAGAATCTGGTGTTCAACGTAAAACCCAATGTGGTGGGTGCCTTTGAGGGACTAAACCGTTACATTGCAGAAGGCAGAGAAATGCCAACCGCTTTTTTCGCCGATAACGATATGATTGCTTTGGGGGCCATGCAGGCATTGCAGAAAAATGGATTTTCCATCCCTGAAGACATATCAATAATCGGCTTTGATGACATTACGTTGGGAGAGGCCTTCTCTCCTGGGCTAACTACCATAAGTGTGGATATCAAGGCCATGGGACGCCTTGCTGTTCGCCGCCTGGTGGAGCAGATACAAAACCGTGACGAGGTCCATTCATGCACCAGACTTTATAATAATCTGGTTGTCAGGGGCAGCGTTGGTAAATTGAAAAAATAAGGTGATTATATGAAGATTGCAGTTATTGGTTCAACTAATATGGATGTTGTATCCTACACTGATAAAATTCCCGAGGCTGGTGAGACCAGAGAAGCCACTGGCTTTCATACCGCTTGCGGTGGCAAGGGGGCAAATCAGGCTGTGGCTGCCGGCAAATTGGGTGCTGATGTAATGATGGTTACCGCAATTGGCGATGACCTTTTCGGTGAAAAGTCCATGGACAATTTCCTGGAGAATAACATCAATACAGATTATGTATGGACAGCCACTGGTGTAGCCAATGGTGTAGCAACTATTTTGGTGGATGAGTCTTCACAGAATCGTATTCTCATTCATAAGGGGGCAAATGCCTGCCTTACTCCTGAGGTCATTGAGGATGCTGAGGATGCTCTGAAGGAATGCGGACTTATAGTGTTGCAGCTGGAGGTGCCATTGGAGACGGTTTATGCCGCCATCGATATGGGTAAAAAGCACAATGTGCCTGTTCTTCTTAACCCAGCTCCAGCCAGCAAGGAGCTTTCTATTGAGAAGGCTTGTCTGTGCGATTTCTTTGTGCCAAACGAGACAGAGCTCTCCATTCTCACTGGCATGCCTACCACCTCTCTTGAGGAGATTAAGGCTGCTGCCCAGACTCTGGTGGACAAGGGCCTGAAGAATGTAATTGTTACCATGGGTTCCAAGGGTTCCATGTGGCTTACCAAGGATGACTATCTGGTAGTTCCTGCTGTTAAAGTCGATGCAGTGGATACTACTGGTGCCGGTGATTCCTTTATTGGCTGCTTCGTGGAAAACTATTCACGGACCCAGAACATCCCTGAAGCTATGAAGGAGGCTTCCCAGTACGCTTCCCTTAGTGTAACCCGCAAGGGTACTCAGGATTCTTATCTCACAAGAGAAGAATTCGATAAGCTGAAAAAATAAATAGCGTAACATAAAATGCACACCCGTTTTGCTAGATTTGTTTAGTAAGATGGGTGTGTTTTTTTTGATTTTAAAACTGCATTTTAAGAAGTTTTATTTTATATTGACACCGTGACGTTTTTTATATACAATAAAACTGACACGAAGTCATTTTTTTATTATTGAGTTGGAAGATTCATAAACTGGTATACCTAAAATATTAAAATAGCTCATTGTAAAGGACATGAAAGGTAGTGTGATTTGAAAATGTGGAAAGCCAAAGGTAGATTGTGCAGAATTCTGTTTGCTGGTTTTATTGGTACAGTTATTGCTGCTTCAAGCTGGTCAGCCCAAGCAGCTGAAGCATGGAAGCTGCCCGATTCCGGTATCATTATGGCTGATAAGGAAAAACAGGCTTATGTGGCAGAAAAAATGGGAAAGATTTTTCAGCCAGCGGCAAATACCCCAAAAACTGCAAACGTTCCAAAGACCAATTTTGCTGCACCGGATGGCTGGGAATATAAAGTCTTTAGCTTAGATGATTTATCTGTGGAACAGTTGAATAATCCTTCTGCCACCTCTAAGCGTACCGTATTGCAATTTCATGGCGGTGGCTATATTAATTCTTTGGGAGATGGACATCGCTTCTACTGTGTAAAACAGATGGTTCTTACTGATGCAAAGGCGGGTTATATTGTGGATTACAGGACTGCACCGCAGAATACCTATCCTGCTGCCTTGGAGGATGCAGTTCGGGCATATGAGGACATCTTGGCTAAGGGAACCGCTCCTCAGGATATTGTTGTATTTGGTGATTCTGCCGGTGGAAATCTGGCCCTGGAATTGTCTCTCTATCTGCGTGAGCACAATATGCCACAGCCAGGTGCCATGGTTTTGGCTTCTCCATGGGCAACCTTTGAAACTAATTTGCCATCTCGTAAGCAAAATGCTGATAGAGATTTGATACTGGGAAAAATCAATCCACGTATGTATAATGAAATTCTTAATCCGTCTTATGGAAAAGGTCTTTCCGCCAAGGATGTACGCTTGTCACCGATGTATGCCAATCTGGCAGACTTACCGCCAATGCTGATACAGGCTGGAGACTATGATCTGTTTTTGGACGAAAGCATTGCATTGGCCCAAAAAGCCGCAGATGATGGTATAGACGTTACCCTTACAGTTTATCCGGGTATGTCCCATGATTTTGCACTTATGCTTCCAGAGCTTGATGATAGTGTGAAGTCCTTCAAGGAAATTCGCGATTTTGTGGACCGTTATATGGAAAAATGATAAAGTGATAGTGTATCGTTTGTTTTACACAATATAAAGTTATGGAGGCAAATTGTTGTCCCATGGAATATTTTAAGGTTTAAGGAGAAGGATATGCCAAAGGTTACAGAGGAATTTTTGCTGGCGAAACGGGAGGAAATTATTGATGCTTGTGCCCAGCTGTATGAGACAATGAGTTTTAAGGATATAACCCTTAAAGAAATTGCCAATGCCACTTCCCTTAATCGTACCTCAATATATAATTATTTTGATACGAAAGAGGAAATTTTCCTGGCGTATATGCAAAAAGAGTATGAGTTATGGATAGAAGACCTGGAAAATCTTTGTAGAAATAATAAAGAGCTTTCCAGAGATGAGCTGGCTGATAAGCTGGCAAAAACTCTGGAAAGGCGTGGAAAGCTGCTTAAGCTGATGACCATGAACCACTTCGACATGGAGGGAAACAGCAGGTATGAAAGCCTTGTGGAATTCAAAAAGGTATATGGTAACTCAATAAGGGCGGTAAAGAAGTGCCTTGATATGTTTTGCCAGGATATGACCGAGGACGCCAAGCAGGAATTTTTGTATGTATTTTTCCCTTTTATTTATGGTATTTACCCCTATGTAGAGATTAATGAAAAGCAAAGGGAAGCCATGGATGAGGCTAAAGTGGGTTTTGTATATCACTCAGTATATGAAATAAGCTATAATTGCCTAAAAAAGCTATTAGGTTCTGAAAACAGCTAATGACGTGAGCTTATCTGGTGGGAGTTATCGCCTCCCACTGGATAAGAAAAAATTTTCTTTTTAATAAACAACCTGTCGTTTTTATTGTTAAATTAGGGGGCTAAAAATGAAAAAATTGCCGAAGATTGCATTGGGTGCATGGTCATGGGGAACGGGCATGGCTGGTGGAGATCAGGTTTTTGGTAATAACCTGGGAGAAAAGGATTTGAAACCAATTTTTGACGTAGCCATGAAGCATGGATTAAATCTGTGGGATACGGCTACTGTCTACGGAATGGGCTCTTCCGAGGACATTTTGGGAAGCTTTGTAAAAGGTGTAAAGCGGGATGAGGTAATTATTTCAACTAAATTCACACCTCAGATTGCTGAAATGTACGATAATTCTATGGAAAAAATGGCTGATGCCAGCATGAAGCGCCTTGGTATAGACGATATAGATGTTTATTGGATACATAATCCGGCAGATGTGGAGCGGTGGACACCTCAGCTGGCACCGTTGGTGAAAAACGGCAAGGTAAAAGCAGTGGGGGTATCAAACCATAATCTGGCTGAACTGAAGCGGGTCAATGAAATATTATCGGGGCTTGGTTGTAAGATAGAAGCTGTACAGAATCATTTCAGCCTTTTAAATCGTTCCTCAGAGGCATCAGGTATATTGGATTATTGCAAGGAAAATGATATTACCTTCTTTGCCTATATGGTTCTTGAACAGGGAGCTCTTTCCGGTAAGTACGATACAAGCCATCCATTCCCGGAAGGTTCTGACAGAGCGAGAAGCTATAATCCGATTTTGCCACAGTTGGAAGAACTGACGAAATTAATGCAGGAAATAGGTGAAGCTAATGGTATATCGGTGGCACAGGTTGCTACGGCTTGGGCTATAAATAAGGGGACTTTACCCATCATTGGCGTGACAAAAGTTCACCATGTAGAGGATGCCGTAAAGGCTGCCGGGGTGGTGCTGAAAAATGATGAAATTAGTCGTTTGGAGTCTGTTGCCGATAAAGCAAATGTTTCCACTATTCGTGAGTGGGAAAAGAAGATGGAATAATCAAGATAAATAGAAAGGCAGGCAATGTATTATGTTTATCATTAATGAAGTCCTTAAGAAGGATAAGATTCCGGCAGATAAAATGGATGAGCTCTTTAAGCAGCATGTGGAATGGTTTACCCATCATTTTGAGGAAGGTAATTTTGTTTTATTGGGGCCATATACCGATCAGGAGATGGTGGGGATTATGTTGTCACCAGTTAAAACCCGTGAAGAATTGGAAAATATTTTGAAAAGTGACGTTTATTATGCCGATGGTATGGCTGATTATGAGGTTCACTCATTTACTGCGGCAAAAATTTCGCCAAAAATTATGGACTATGTTGGGAAATAATTTGAGAAATTCCCATTGATTAGGAAGCTAAGGTGAGAAGCCATGGATAGACGAGAGTTTTTAAAGGTCACTAGTATGGGGGCTATTACCCTGTTTCTTTCAGGATGTGGTCTCTCAGGTCTGACAGGAAAAAATAAGAATAAGACAACTGAGGTGCCTACAAAGGGCAGTGTATCAGGAGGGAAAAATATGAAAATAGTAGTTATAACATCAAGTCCTCATCCTAAAAATGAATCCACATCTATATACTTGGCTGACCGTTTTACCGAGGGCGCAAAAAGTGCAGGGCATGAGGTATTTACCTTTGATGCGGCTAACGAGGACACCCATCCGTGTCGGGGCTGTGACAAGTGCGGTATGGATGGCCCATGTGTATTTAAGGACGCTATTGAAAATACACTTATGCCGAAAATGCTGGAGGCGGACCTTATCGTGCTGACTACGCCATTGTATTATTTTGGTATGTCAGCCCAGCTGAAGATAATAGTAGACCGGTTCTATTCCCGTACGGAAAAGCTCCACAGGAAAAAGTCTATAATGATGGCCACTGCTTATAACAGTGCTGACTGGACCATGGAGGCCCTGTCCAATCATTATGATACCTTGGTTCGTTATATGGAATGGACTGATGTGGGGCAGGTATGGGCAACAGGCTGTGGGGCACGCTCTTTGGTAGAGCGTTTTGAGTTTGCAGATGTGGCTTATAAGATAGGTGCTAATCTGTAAAACGTATAAAATGTTAAAACTCCCGGACAATGATAATGT